>Ga0183097_10337_pt1 | contig 109388 bp, 102 predicted proteins | sample BioMet8_FD_128883 | JGI IMG/M metagenome (GOLD analysis project Ga0183097, IMG submission 128883) | Microbial communities from bioreactor (seeded with sewage sludge) at Lawrence Berkeley National Lab, California, USA - Biofuel... | ecosystem: Engineered > Bioreactor > Anaerobic > Unclassified ... | reverse complement strand
TGCGGGAGTTTCTCCCAACGGAGAAACGGGAGCGTCCGAAACATAAATCCACCCGCTATGCGGGTGAGAGTCAAAACGTTATACGAAAAATCACCTTTCCGTTACAATATAGGTGTCCAAGCCAATATTGCAGAAAGGAAAGGTGATTTTATGGCAAACAAAGCCAATGATATGGCACATACGAAATGGATGTGCAAGTACCACATTGTCTTTACCCCAAAGTATAGACGAAAAATTATTTACAATCAATACAAGGAGGATTTGCGGGATATCATAAAACAGTTATGCAGTTATAAAGGGGTAACAATCATAGAAGGACACCTCATGCCAGATCATATACATATGCTTGTAAGTATCCCTCCAAAGATAAGCGTATCGAGTTTCATGGGATATTTAAACGGTAAGTCAGCACTAATGATGTTTGATAAACATGCAAATCTGAAGTACAAATTTGGGAGTGCCGTGCCGGTATCCGAGCCGAGTAAAACCGAAACGCCGGAAGCCCTTGTAACGCGGGCGATTGTGGGATTTTACCACCCATCGAAAAGTACCCCAAAATTGCATTTGACCACAGCTTTGACCACAGACAGTGAAATTTCCAGAAACCGAAAAAGTAAATATCCGGGTGTAGCGCAGTTGGTAGCGCGGGTGGTTTGGGACCATCAGGCCGCAGGTTCGAACCCTGTCACTCGGACCAAAAGCCTCTGAAATCAGTTGATTTCAGAGGCTTTTCCTTATAAAAAGTTCAATTTTCCATATATGCCGGCAGCGCCGCCGTGTACTCTAAATCCGCCTTATTCTTTGTTTATTGCGGCGCAATTCTTGAATTTACGCCGGTTTGATGTTTCCTTGTAATTTGCACCATATTGCCCTATAATAAATTAACGGTAGGCCATGTGCCTGCATCGCCAGCCGTGTGGATTCTCCACGCGGCTGTTTTGTTGCAGGTGATAGCAATTATACGCAGCTTGTCCAATGATAGGTTCGTACCATTAGCCGAAGCTCGATAAATCGGGATTTGTCTTTTTGTTGGATAAATAGATGATGCCGAGAACAATCTACCAGGCTTTAGTTCTTCCTCACCAACATACCCAACGTCATACCACGACTATAAAACTTGAATGTTAATATGCGTTGCTTGTAGCAACGGGCAGGTTCTCATACAATAGTGATAACGACTGAAAGAAGGTTATCTCTAATGTTAAACGAAAACATTAAAGCAATCAGAAAATCAAAAGGACTTTCGCAAGAAGAACTTGCTATCAAGCTGAATGTGGTGCGACAAACAATCTCTAAATGGGAGCAAGGATTGTCAGTTCCTGATTCTGAAATGTTAATCTCCATATCGGAAGTGCTTGAAACACCCGTAAGCACTTTGCTTGGAGAAGCTGTTATTGAGTCAAAAGTTGATGACTTAAAAGCAATTTCAGAAAAACTGGAGATTATAAACTTACAGCTTGCACAAAGGAAAACCACAAGACGAAAAACACTTCATTGGCTACTTATCTCATTGTGTGCGGTCATCGTAATGATTTTTGCGGTCTTGATTGTATTGAATAGTTCCTACTTGGGTTGGAATTATCATGACCCTGAAACCGCCGTTGCCGGAGCAGCTTTTCACGCATTTGAATGGCTGTTTGTCAGATTAGCACCGATTATCCTGATTGGAGCAATTGCTGGAGTTTTCTTAACGCGGAAGAAAGTGTAAAACTGCTCTGCTTTTTTGGGGGACAGTTCGGATTTCAAAATTTCCGTTTATCAAGATGCGTAGTTTGTTTATACTCTAAACCCGGCAAGTGACCATTTTGATCACTTGCCGGGTTGCCCATCACTGAAAAGTCCTATTTTTTCTATGCGGTACTGTGGACATCAGCACAGATACAAATCAGTGGGCCGTTTTGGCCCACTGATTTTGCTTTTCTTATCTATTTTGCCGCCATCGTCCGCCGTATCTCGTCGTAGTATTTTACCACTGTGCTGCGGCTGATGCCGGATTCCGTGGCAATCAAAGCCTTGTTCGTGACCTGCGGGTTGGCGCGCAGATAGGCGGCGATGGCTTTCTCCTTTTTACTCATTCCATCCAGAATGCTATCTGAGTTCTTATCGGCTTTGGCGGCTGCAATTTCCTTTTTCATCTGCACGATCAGCTTTTTTAGCTTCTCCTCGCATTCCTCACGCGTTTTGGCGTATACATTCCTGGCGTGCTTCTTGCCGTCAGGCCACACCGGTGAGTAGCGCCCCTCAAACAGATGGTCGTTGATCTCGCTGATACAGCCAGTGCCGGGCTTGCGCATGCTGCCGCGGTAAGGCTTGAAGTCAGTCATCCTTGGCTTTTCCGGCCGAGCGGGTACAGCCGTCGAATCCTCCTGCTGCTCCACTTTACCAATGCCCCGGTCGATGTTGGCGGCGGCGGATTGACGCATATCGTCCGTGATATGGGTGTAGATGTCCAGCGTGGTGGCCGCCGACACATGACCCAGCATGGCGGAGAGCGTCTTTACATCCATGCCGTTTTGCAGGGACAGGGTGGCAAAAGTGTGCCTTAAATCGTGGAAGCGCACATGCTTGCATTCTGCGTGCTCCAAAATTTTCTGGAGCCGCTTGCGCACCGCACAGGGGGTCATGGGGCAGTCTGCCTTTACCGGCGAGGGAAACATCCACCGGGAGTTCACCGTTGCCCTATACTCCTTCAGTACCGACACCACCGCAGGCGGCATAGCCAGCTTGCGGATGGAGGTCTTGGTTTTCGGCGTGCTGAGCTGTAGCTCACCCTTCACGTCGCAGATCTGCTTGTTTATACTCAGCACGCCGGTCTTGAAGTCCAGATCGTCCCACTGGAGCGCCATCAGCTCACCCCGCCGCAGGCCGGTGGCGAGATCCAGCAGGAACAGTTCGTAGTAGCCCTCTGCCTGGGCTTGGATGAAAAACCGCTGCAGCTCCTCCCGATCCAGCACCTGCATCTCCCTCGCTTTCTTGGGCGGCAGCTTACAGCCGATGGCGGGGTTGGTGCGGATGAGGCCATCCTGCATCGCTTTTTCCAGTGCGGTGCGGCATACGGCGTGGCACATTCTCACCATTCGGTCGGACAGCCCCTCACCGTTTTGGTCGGTGAAGCGCAGGCGGCCGGTCTTTTTAAGCCGTGCGTAAAACTGCTGCAGGTCGTTTTGCGTCAGCTTGTTCAGCGGGATTTTGCCGATCTCCGGCACAATGTGCAGGCGGATGCGGCTCTCATAATTTGCTTGGGTGGTGGGGCGGAGCTTCGGCTTGGGATTGTTGAAGATGCCGCTGTAAAAGTTCGCCACACCGTCCAGATCGTAATTAACCAGCGCAGAGGTGCCGACGATCATGCGATCAGGCAGCTCGTAGTTCTCGCAGCTTTCCCGGCAGCGCTCCGTCAGCTCCGAATAGGTGCGGGCAAATTCCTCCAATTCACCGCAAAACGGGATGTCACAGGTGCTCAGTTCGCCGCGCTTGTTTTTGACGATCACATTGACGCCCAAACTATCGTACTGCATCAGCTTCTTGCCCACGGGCAGCAGATAAAATTCCGGAACGCTCTGCGCGGCGCGGGCAATGCACCAGCACATGAGCATGTTGAAGGAATAGTCCTTTTTTGTGAGTCTTACAAGATGCGTCACATCCATCGTTTTGAAGATGGTGACCATGGGCATGGGCGCGTCGATGTAATATTCGTAGCTCATGGCGCGGTTGGTGGTTTTTGGGTCAACTTCTCTCATTTTGTGTTCTCCGTCCGCTGCTTCAATAATGTTTTCAGTATAACCCCTTGCGTGAGGGTTGGCAACAAAAGCCGAGGGGCAGGGGGTTCAGGATGCTGTAATGGCTTCAGAAAAGCATGACGATCTCTTATTTTCGTGCTATGATAGTTTCACAAGGGGGTGGTCGTATGCAGTTTGGTTTTCTGAATCTGACAGGTTTTCTCATCGTCGCACTGATGATGATTCCCAACTTGATTTACGTACGGCACAATCCTCCTATAGAAAATAAATGCTTCTGCAAGCCGATGCTCATTCTGGAGCAGATTGGTCGGTACGGCTCCATGGCGATGATGGTCTTTCCGCTTTTCGTGTGGGAGTTCGGCTTCAAGTCCCCGGAGGAGCTTGTGATCTGGCTGTTTTTGCTTCCTGCGCTGCTTTTGGCTTATTTCGTTCTTTGGGCGGTCTATTTTCGCAGGCCGTCGCTGCCTGCCGCATTGTGGCTGGCGATCTTGCCCAGTACCATCTTCATTCTGCGGGGCGTTATTTTTCGGCATTGGCTGCTGACGGCATTCGGCGTCGTGTTTGCTGTTGGGCATATCTATATCACTTGGTATAACAACAGGTCGGAGGGGACGGAGAATGAGTAAATATGAGCCGCTTTGGAAGGCAATCGGCGGGCGTACGGAGGACAGCTTCGCGCTGACCTACGCCGAGATTGAGGAGATCCTGGGCTTTCCCATCGACCACGCCTTTCTGATCTTCAAGAAGGAATTGCCCGCCTACGGTTACGAGGTTGGCAAAATCTCCAGGAAGGCGCAGACGGTGGCGTTCAAACGCGGCGTTTGACAAGCGGCTGCGTTTCTGCTATCATCGGCTACACCCATCCACGAAAGGAGAATCACGATGGAAAAATTCATTCCCTTTGAGAAGCTCTCCAAGAGGGAGCAGCAAAAGAGGAACGCCGCACGGCGCGGCAGTTGGTACGGGCTGAACCCCGTGACCCGCAAGCCGGAAAACTCAAAAGCGTATAACAGACGAAAGGCACAGAAATGGAGTGATGGCTCCGGTTCTGTGCCTTTTGCGTTGAGTTCGAAAAATTTGCAAGTTGACTCTTAAAACCGCCTAAAAGTCTGCAATTTTACTTTGAGGGAGCATTACAAATAGACTGATGAAAAAAATAATCAAGAATTGTATTAGGTGCAACCATGGTTTCCGCATCAGAGCCGGGAAAAGAGAGGCTATTGCAGTAACTTTCCTTGAAAGTTGAGCAGTTGTCCATCTGGCGTGTTAAAGAGAATTCCAACTTTATCTCCCGTCACAGTGACTTCAAATGGGATGTCAAGAACCATATCATCCTCAGTTACTTCCGTCTCCAGCGCCATAAACCCCACATCGGTCATAATAAAGCGGAAGGTTCCTTTTCCGCGATAATCCACCTTGACGAGCGGCGCCAGATCGATTCCATTGTCGGGAGACGGTTTTTCGGAATCGGCCGGTTCAAGAGTAAATTCCACTTTTGATACAAGCTGAAGCATTCCGGCGGCAGGCATGCTGCCATCGGATTGCTTGACTCCGATGGACTGAAACATTGCCTGACCTTTGAAAACGTTATTGATCCTTTCCGCCTGCATTTCAAAAGTCATCGTACAATTGGTGCCATCCTGTGCGGTGACATTTTCCATTTTATCGCTGATCTCTATCTTTGCTCCGTCGGAAGCGAACATTTTTTGCGCCTGAATTGTGATAGGGCAACTCGCCTGTACACCGAAGGCACCATTCCGCTTGGCGGTGGCTGTCGTTTGGCCTTTTTCAACAGCGGTCACTGTGCCATCGCTCGAGATGGTGGCAACATTCTCGTCCTCAATTGTCCAATGAACATCCGTAACAGATTGTTCTGATGCATTTTGGCATACAAGGGAGGCAGTCTCTCCAACCGAAAGCAGAAGTTCCTCAGGCTGGATGTGAATCGATTCCTCTTGCGCGGAAGAGGAATCGGGCATTGGCGTAGAATTGCCAGTTCCGCAGCCTGTGAGCAGCACAAGCAATAAGAGCAGTACGGCTGATTTTTTCATGGCGTCATTCCTATCCTGTTTTTTATTGATGCTATTGTCCAAACATCATGACTGTTACATCCGTACCGGCATTGCCGTCACACAGCTCAATGTAGATCGTTTTGACGCCGTAGCTGAATACAATCTCCATAGAGTAGTGGCCGCCGTACTCGCCCTCCTTTACGGAAAAGTCTCGCATTCCTGAAAAATGCTGGCGATACAATGGACCGATTTTATCCAGCCATAACCCGTCTTCGGTATAACTGAAAGTCGGATTCGTGAGTACATTCTGCTCATAGCAGTCGAAAGGTGCAGTTAAGGGTATGAAGCCATTTGGGAGCCACAGACATTGGCCCTCCAGTTCGGTTGCAAAGCCACTCGCCCTCGCAATCCTGTTAAGCGCATCCTCTGTCAGCGTAATTCCCGTCATTTGGGTGCCTTGACGCGCAGCTTCCGTCCAATTATCGCTGCCTTCCGGCTGCGGTGCGGTGGAATAAGCATACTCCGCGCGGCATAAGGCAAGGCTCTCCTCATAAACGCGCTCGGTTTGCCCACCGCTTCCAGTGAGCTTTCCCTCTAATACGCCCCCAAAGCTGCTTCCCGGCAGTTCAACGAAAACGGTATCACCGGCAGCCGTAAACAATAGGTTATTGCCCTCGCAGTTTACCGCCGCCATATGCGATAGGGATGAAGTCTGCATACTTCCCATTTGGCCTCCGGCCTTTCGATAGGCCGCCTCGTCAAACGGCAGAAAGTGCAATTGGAGCGGAGTTTCAAATACGCTGCAGTTCCCTGTCAGGGATGCAGCCCCCGGATATGCGCCGACCTTTTCCTCGATACGGGATAAATACAGATTGCCGGCAAAAGAGTCCCCATCCTTTTTGCCAAGGAACAGCATCTGCCAACGATCCTGCAGTTTCTTTGCCTCAGGACTAAGCCCTTTGTCATTGATAGATAAGTACGCCGCATCTGTTTTTGCCGGAAGCAGGGAAGCGGCAGGCAGGTTTTTCATTTCACCTTCCACAGCAGTCACACTGAGCTTGTGAAAGTACAGATAGAGTTTTGCGTGATTATCAGTTACGCTTAGAAGATAGGGAATCTCCTGTACCCCGGCATTCTTTTTCAAAAAATTATAAGGAATTCCAAAATCGAAGGTACTGGTAACGGTATACTGTTCCTGTCGGACGAGTGTGAGAAGTGTACCGTAAAACCGTTGCCCCATGTCGTTTTCCGCCAGTTTATCCAAGGCGGCTTTTGCTTCTGTCCGCACCTCTCCAGGCGATGGATGGGAAAATGTGCTTTTGTAGGAGAGCACGATATATCCGTCCGGCTGCTTTTTTTGTGAGGCTTCATCATAGCCCTGTGGAAATTTACGGGTGATCTCAACATCTCCGCTGTATCCGTCGGCTTCTTTTAGAAAGGCGGCCAACATCTTGCAGACGCCCGGTTCAAAGGTTGGAGCCATGTTCTGCGGGTCTATGATGCTGGCATCAAATACGAATGCCGTATTACCGGACTTTTGACTTACAGGCAGATTGCTGCTCGGCGGCGCTTGAGAGGGACTGACCTGCATAGAGCCTATGCCGGGACCGGGCTGCTCACAGCCGGTCAAAAGCAGAAGCAGGCATAGCGCAAGAGGGAAAAACCCCATCAAAACTTTCTTTCTCATAAACACCGCCTCCAGTTACTACTGTACCTTGAATTTGATATTGCTTAAAATGGCCGTATAGTCGGCAGAAAGAGAATCAAAGCTCTCTGCACTATCGCCGAAGGTAATTACATAGGTTTTGTCCGCAGCAAAGAGATAGACATACAGATACTTCATGTTTATATTACTGACAGAGCAGGTGAAGGTCAGCGATCTGGCATCCTTTTCATCCACCGTGAGCGCCTCAACCTCTCCCTGAACGCTGACGTTATCAAAGGATTTTTTGTAAATTTCAAGCGCCTCCTTCACCACATCATCCAAGGTGGTGCCGGAGAAAGGTTCTGCTTTCACCATAAAGCTTGCAGTGCCTTTCATGTAGTGAACCGGCAGAACCGAGTCTTCATTTTTTGTCCATCCTTCGGGTGGCGTAATCTCAACTGTCACGGTGTCCGCTTGTTTCTGTTGAGATGCCGCGCCCTCTCCGGTTTCGCTGCCCGATCCCCCCGATTCAGTATTCGGAGCGGATGTAGACTGGCCGGAGGCTTCCGGCGAAGGTCCCAAGCCTTTTTGCCCGCAGGCGCATAATGAAGCAGCAATCATGAATGTTAAAATCAGCGTTAAAGATTTTTTCATAAGAACCTCCCCAAAATTAAAACAACGTTATTGAACGGGCTTTGAAACAGTGATCGTAAAGGTTTCTTCTGTATATTGGAGAGTCACGCCAATCCCGTCTGCGTTTGTCGCTCCAAAAGAAATACTGCCATCGGCGTTTGCTTCAAAAGGTTCCTGTGTAAATTCTTCTTTTACGATTTCATAATAGGCTGCGGCATCGGCTTCTTTCACCGATTCCAGCGATACCATGACATAATCGGAGCTGTCCAAGACAGCGGTGATCTTTCCTTCTTTGAACTCCGGAACGCTTTTCGCCAGATCGGATTTTGGCCACTCGTTGCCGCCCGTTGTGAGTTTTTCGCCGTTCTCACCCGTGATGGTCACTTTGTCTCCATCAATATCCACATCACCGCCGCCGGCGTCCTCAAGCATATTCTCCGCGAGCGCCTCTCCGGCTTTTTGCTCCAAATTCTCTTTCACTCCGCACCCGGCGAGCGATAAAAGCAGTATAAATATTAAAAAGCAACCTATCAATTTCTTCATACAGATCCTCCTAACGTTTTATGATGAAAATATGATCCATCTCACTCAGATGGAAGTTCCGCCTTATTTCAGAATGGTAAACCTTCCGATCAGAGGCAGTCGTTTTGCTTTCCCTCCAAATCCATTGATGAGGCCAATAATACCCAGCGCCAGAACAACCACCCCGAAAATCGGCATCAGCATCCACCCGACAACAGGGATGACCCCCAAGATTACATCCCCCACTATGGCTGTGATCAGCAACAGTAAAGACTGATTGGCGTGAAATTTTGCATACTTGGATTCAGGGCAAGCCACCAGCGGCAGGAAAAAAAGCAAATAGGAAAGTCCTGCCATGGTCTTACCTTTTTCAATGTCCTCCGCGGGATAGGTGTCTTCCTGAATCTGTGCAGCTCCCGATCCCGTTACCGCTTCTTGATTTTCAAAATTGTCTTTTTGCTCGGTCATCATCATTACCTCCATCGTTTCAATGTTTGATCAGCCAGCAGTCTTACGTAGGTTTTCAGGGCCATTTTGTCTGTCATGGCGCCTGTGTGCCTTTTCCGTTGATATTGCGGTAGTTGATAATCAGCTCCGCCCTGGATCTGACACCCAATTTTTTGTAGATGTCCGTCATATGAGTATTTGCTGTGGAGTATTTTACCAAAAGCTGTTTCGCGGATTCTTTTAAGGTGAATCCTTCCAAAAGAAGGAGGTACAGCTCATATTCACGGGGGGTAAGCTGAGAAATCCGCTCTCGTTTTTCCTCTTCTGCTATTCCGGGTGTGCCTGCAAAAGAAGGGGGATTGCTGTTTTCGTCTGTTTCATGCGGCGAGTCAATCTCTTTTTTAACAGTTCGCCGCTGACCGAAAGCGCCCCGTTTTTTAAGCTTTTCAAATAATGCCATTCTTTCATCTCCCAAATGCTGTATATGAAGAAGCAATATACTTTCCGCCGAAACGGCCGCCGATGCTTGTCAACAGCGCATTCAAGTCTGCAGTTGGCTTCCGCAGCTGCCGCAGAATTTCGTTCCGGGAGGGTTTTCTGCTCCGCAATTCTTGCACTTGTGCTGGACGGGCGCACTCATGGACGCTCCACAGTGATTGCAAAAGCGTACTCCCTGCGCGTTTTTTTCACCACACACGGGACAAACTGCCAGTGCCAAAGATGCGCCGCAGTTGCTGCAGAATTGACCCGATCCGGCAGGCTTTCCGCAGGAGGGGCAGACCACCGTCTTGCTTTCCAGCTTCCCTTTCCAGACGGTAGCGGTTTCGGCTACCTCGTCGATATTGCGGCGCATGGCCTCTGCCCGCGCTTTCGCCACCGCCACCTCCTGCCGGGGCGCGCAGTCGGTGCAGAGCGTTTCATCTTCGTTGTAGCAGGAATCACACACCCACTGATGACAGCCGTGGCAGCGGTGAAAATGCCGCTGTACTTCATTTTGGGCTCTTTCAAAAGCCTTCTCATGCTCCTTCTGCCATTCGGGGCTCATACCGTCAAATCGCTCGGAAAGGATATCTCCGCCGCGTTCCAGTGAGTAGGCGAGGTCGCTCAATTTGCCGCCGAAGAAGCCCCCCAGAGCGCCAACCCCGCGCGCAAGGCCACTCAATCCTCTGTTCTTTTTATAAGTCTCGGATTCCACGAAGCTGCTTTTAAAACCGTCTTGACACAGGTCACAGTAGAAAGTGAACTGGAATCCGGCTTCCGTGGAGTTGTCTTCAAAATTCCTGGTGAAAGATTGCAGCATAGGTAGTACCCTCATTTCTTCCTTAATTCGATTTTTTTCCCGCAGGCAGTGCATTTCGTGTTTCCAAAAAATTGCGGTGCGCCGCAGCGCGGATTTGGGCAGCGAATCATCAGTGTTCCACCGCATTGCTCGCATCTGTCCTGTACGAAAGTCTGTTCTCCACAGTTGGGACAAGGAACAGCAAGCGGCCTGCCGCAGCTGGAGCAGACAGATTGGCCTTTTTGGATGGGGCGCAGGCAGGTGGGGCAGAGATACCCAAAAGGGCTTCCGCTTTGACAGGCGGGGCAAAAACGTGAATCCGACTCAATAAAGGTTCCGCAGTGGATGCAGGGCTGTTTGTAGCTCGCCATGCTCATACCTCCTGCTTTGCACCGCATTCACCGCAAAAGCGTGTGCCGGGCACCAAAACCGCGCCGCACTTTGGGCAATTGAATACGCCAAGCTTCACGCCGCACTCCTGACAGAACTTTACGCCCTCCAAATTGCGGTAACCGCATTGGGGGCAGACGCACTGCTGCTCCGTTCGCTGTTCTGCCTGCTCCTTTTGTTTCTTTTCCGCTTGAACCGCTTCCAGCTGGGCCTGGGACTCTGCAATATTCGTCTGCACCAACTGAAGCCTACTCTCTAACTCGGGGAAACGGCCCTTAAACTGGGCCAGCGACTGCCTGCCTATGTCGGCGTAAATTGCGGTTTCCTGCTGCTGCAGATCGCTGAGATCCGATTGCGCGCTCATCAGCTTCACGTCCGGATCATCCTGCGGCATAAAACCGGAAAGCCCTTTCATGAGTCCGCCAAACAAATCATTTGCCATTTTGATTCTCCTATCTGAATTGTTTTTTGTACTGTCATTCTGCATAAAAAAATTCCTGCTGCCTATTCATTAACACGCATGACCGCAAAAAAGCTACGCCTCATTAGAACTAATGAGGCGTAGCTTTCAGCTATATTTACGTTAGTTATTTATATAGTCCTTAAAAACCTGCAGCAGTTCGGTACGGCTGTTGATTTTCGTTTTTCGATAAATGCTGGTGCAATAGGTATTCACTGTCGGATAAGCAATGGAAAGGATGCCTGATATCTGGCGCATGGTATATCCCTGCAAAAGCAGTTTGCACACCTGAATCTCTCTTCTGCTCAATCGGTATTTCTGGAAAGCGTGAAGCTGCTCATTGTCTACCTCAGCCTGCTGGGAATCAAGTCCCCAAACGTTGACATATTCCGCGCGCTCCATAATGGGGGATATAAACATAAAAGCGATCATGACCACAACAGAAAAGATGGAGGCGAAAACGGAAAGCTCCAGGGTTCCGCCCATGCTGATAAGAGTCCCCACGGCAATTCCTGATCCCCCGCCAAAGAGGCCGATAAACAGAATATACAGCCTCACATATCGCATGCTGTCGTATTTCTTCCCGATCACGCCCAGTATATAATACATATTAATCATTCCCATCGTGCTGCCAAGCCCGAGCAAAGCAGCAAATGGAACAGTGAGCCCCGGAATGTGGTCGAGAAAGGCGTTGAGCATGAAGCTGATCGCCACACTGGCGAAGGTCATGTTTCCGAGCCAGATATACGCTTTCCTCGTAAAGGTGTAAATCAGGACATAGAGGAGACATCCCGCCAAGCCCCCGATGTAATACCACGTTAAAACGGAGGCACCGACGGTTTCCGCCACTACGTTGAGAATACCCTTGCCCACGCCCTTGCACAAAATCGCGACGGCACAGTTAAAAAGCAGGGAAAGATAGATCCTCCGTTGAAAATGAGGCTGATCCGGCTTCGGCACATGAATATATTCTACAATGTCATTCTTCCTGAAAAAAGCAATGGTGCCCAGAGAAACGGCGAGGATCACGGCGGAGAGAACCCACTCAATGCTTCTTTGCGTATTGAGTTCCAGAAACAATGAGAGCAACTGTATCAGAAGGTTGCTGCCTACGACTGCATAAAGCTTTTCGGTATTGTTGAGCAAAAAGACATAAGGGATCAAAATGCTGATGTTGACGCAGCCCATAGCAATCGAGCTTATGACGGCCGACAAAGTCTGAACATTTGCATTCGGAACCGTAAAAAAGACGCTCATGCCGATGATAATCAGGACTGCTCCGATACGGGCAGTTTTCACGAACCATTCTTTTCGGATGATAAATACAAAGGCTGCGGAGGAGACCAAAGTAATCGAGTGCATCAGTTCACGCAATTGCGTACTGAAGACATTTTCAGTGAGAGGGGAAGCTGTCCACCATGTTGCAAAAGCAATGATCCAGGCGTAATAAAGAATCCAAATCAAAACATAGGGGAGGTTTTGCCGCCTAAGCCATTTTAAATTTACTACGTTATAGTTTACTTCCGCTTCCGCTGGTTTCAGCTCATTTTTTTCCTGACTCATCGGATATTCCATCCCCCAACCTTCAAGTTTGCTGGATTTAAAAGCTGTGCAACATATCACTGCTTGCGTCACAAGCGGGTTCTCAATATGTGCTTTACCTTAAGATGGCGATACTTTTATAACCATTTTTAGGTAGTCGTTAAATATGTTTTTGTCCTTATAAATATAATGATTGCATTCTGCCCACATATAAGGCAGTTCCTGCTGTTCCACATGATCCCAAATCGTATCAACACCGAGAAAATCAAGCTCCTGTGCATAGACAGGTCTTGGTTCCTTGGACATCAAAGAGGCTTTATCGTTCAGCAGGAGGCTGCCGGTCTCTTCATCGTATATATAATGGTACATTGCCTTATTCATGCTGGATTCCTTTTTTGCTTTCTTGCATCCGCTGGCTTATCCGCATCCTTCGGAATGGCCCAGGCTTTGCCAAACTTCGTCAGCCCCGGAATGCGATTTTGAGCACAGAGTACCTACACACGGCGGCGGGTAATGCCCCATTTATCTGCGGCCTCGGTGATTGAAATATAATCCATAATTTCACGCCTCATGTCAAAATGCAAAAAAGCCCTACTTTCGTAGGGCGTATGCCTGGGGCGCAGCTGGCGGCCACCTGACGTTGGAAGGCCCTCGTAGCTTTGCGTCGCCGTCTTTCAACGGCTTTGCCGATAATTCATCATTTTATTTATTATATACCCGTTGGCGAATAGTTGCAATCAAATGCGACGAAAATTGGGAAAGAATTTCCAGACATCTTAGTTCGATATGGTAATCTACGGCGGACAAGACATCTCACAAAATTTGAAGTGTCCGGAATTCCCGGACACTTCAAATCTACATAATATAGTATGAAGTGCCGTTCGGTAGCGGAAATCGCAAAACAATGGGATCTATCCGAGCGTACCGTTCGAAATTGTTGTCAGTGATGAACTATATTGCGAATATACTGACCGCCTCGCGGTTTCTGTTTGCCGTGGGAATGGTGCTGGCAGCCCCGTTTTCTCCCGTGTTTTGGGTCTGTTATCTGGGCGGTGGGGCCAGCGATTTATTGGACGGCCCGGTTGCCCGCGCCCTGCACATTCAGAGCGATGTCGGCGCAACGCTGGACAGTACCGCCGATCTGGTCTTTGCGGCGGCAATTGCCGTTGTGGTTTTGCGAAATGTTCAGCTTCCCGCATGGCTCTGGGTATGCGCCGGGTGCATTGCGGTGGTGCGGCTTGCAGGGTATGGCGTGGGCTTTATAAAATACCGCACGTTTTCCGCCCTGCACACTTATGCGAATAAGGCGACAGGTGCGCTGATCTTTGCATTCCCGATTTTGTACGCGGCGCTGGGGCTGACCGCGTCCGGCGTGATTTTATGTGTGGCGGCGCTTTTCTCCTCCGTGGAGGAGTTTGCGATCACCGTCAGCTCACCCATGTTGAATCGAAATTGCAAAGGGTTCTATCAAAAGGCAGACTTTTTGGCAACACAAAAGGAGCGATGAATAATGGTATGTGAAATCATGAGAGATGAGGACTTTTTGAAGCAGATCTCGGAGCCTGTGACACAGGCGGACATTCCGGTGGCGGACGACCTGCTGGAGACGCTGATCGCCCACAAGGACGGCTGCGTGGGCATGGCGGCGAATATGATCGGCATTTCCAAGCGCATCATCGCCATTGATAATGACGGTGAATACATGGTGATGTTCAATCCTGAAATCATCAAAAAAAACCAACCTTATGACGCCGAGGAGGGCTGTCTGTCGCTAATCGGCACACGCAAGGCGCGGCGCTGGAAGTCCATCAAGGTACGCTGGCAGAACCGGGATTTTCAGGTTCGTATCAAGACCTTCACCGGCTGGACAGCTCAGATTATTCAGCATGAAATCGACCACTGCGAGGGGGTTATCATATGAAACCATGGTTCACCATCGACCAGATTGATGAAAAGACGCACATCATCAGCGAATACCGCCACTGGGAGGAGACCCATTGCTATCTGCTGGAGGGAGACGACCGGGTGCTGCTCATTGACACAGGACTTGGCATCTGCGACATTTCAGCGGAGGTAAAAAAGCTGACGGACAAGCCGGTGACGGCGGTCGCCACACACATCCACTGGGATCATATCGGTGGCCACAAATATTACTCCGACTTCTACGCCCATGAAGCGGAGTTGAACTGGCTTTCCGGCGAGTTTCCCCTGAGCATGGAGACAATTCACTGCATGGTGGTTGACCGCTGTGACCTGCCGAATGGCTACGATGTGGCTACTTACCAGTTCTTTCAGGGAACGCCGACGCGGGTGCTCCATGACGGCGATACCGTCGACCTTGGCGGGAGGGAAATCACCGTGCTCCACACACCGGGGCACTCCCCCGGACATATGTGCTTCTGGGAAGACGCGACAGGGTATCTGTTCACCGGCGACCTGGTCTATAAGGACACGCTCTTTGCCTACGATCCCTCCACCGACCCGCAGGCGTATCTTAAAAGCCTTGAAAAAGTCGCGGTGCTGCCGGTGAAACAGGTGTTTCCCGCCCACCACACGCTGGATATCCAGCCCGAGATTTTGATTCGTATGCGGGACGCATTCCGCGAGCTTGACGCTGAGGGCAAGCTGCATCACGGCAGCGGCACGTTTGACTACGGCGACTGGGCGGTTTGGCTGTAAGCAAACTCAATTCATCGTAAAGGAGGAGCAACCATGGAACTGATTCAAATCACCAAAGAAAACCTTGCCAAGGAGCACATCTGCTGCGCAATCTCCAATGAGAAAGACCCGCAGGTATCGTCCAAGAAGGCGTGGCTGAGCGACCGGCTGGACGACGGCCTCGTCTTTTTGAAGGGCGACGTTCGGGGAAAGTGCTTCGTTGAGTACCTCCCGGCAGAAAAGGCGTGGGCGCCCATCCGCGGGGACGGTTACATGTATATCGACTGCCTGTGGGTGTCTGGGCAGTTTAAGGGGCACGGCTACTCCAATCTTCTGCTGGACGAATGCATCCGGGACAGTCGGGCAAAGGGCAAAAAGGGGCTTGTGATCCTGTCGTCGCCGAAGAAGCTGGGCTTTCTTGCCGACCCCAAATATCTCAAGCACAAGGGCTTTGAGGCAGTGGATTCCGCGCCGCCCTATTTTGAGCTGCTGGCGCTGCCCTTTGAAGTGGACGGGGAAAAGCCGTCCTTCCGCCCGCAGGTGGGGGAGCCGCAGCACACGGAAATGCCCGAGGGGTTTACGCTCTATTACACCAGCCAATGCCCCTTTACGGCAAAGTATGTCCCGCTTTTAGAGCAGGTTGCCAAGGTAAGAAACGTGCCGCTTCAGGCGATTCACATCGAAACCGCGGAGCAGGCGCAGAGCGCGCCGTCGCCGTTCACCACCTTCGCGCTCTACTACAACGGCGCTTTTCTGACCCACGAGATCCAGTCGGAAAAGAAATTTGAGAAAATAATGGACGAGCTGGGCATATAGACGCAGGAGGTTTTTCATGGCGATGTGGAATCCGTGGCGGGGCTGCCACAAATACAGCGAGGGCTGTCGGTTTTGTTACATCCACAAGGGGGACACCCGGCGGGGCGTGGACACGAATGTGGTGACGAAAGCGGACAACTTCTGTGCGCCCGTAGAGCGGTATAAGCGGGGCGACAAAAAGGGCGAATACAAGATGAAAAGCGGAGAAACGGTCTATCTCTGCTTTTCGTCCGATTTCCTGCTGCCCGACGCGGATGAGTGGCGGGTTGAGTGCTGGCGCATGATGCGAGATCGGTCTGACCTGCGGTTCCTCTTTCTGACGAAACGCATTGAGCGCTTAGTGGACTGCGTCCCCGACGACTGGGGCGACGGCTACGAGAATGTGACCGTGGGCTGCACGGTAGAAAATCAGGCGGAGGCAGATAAGCGGCTGACGCTCTTTGATACGCTGCCCATTGTTCATAAAAACATCATTCTTCAGCCGATGCTGGAGGCGATGGACATCGAACGACATCTGGACGGCGTGGAGCTTGTGGTGGTAGGCGGCGAGTCCGACCAAAATGCAAGACCCCTGGACTATGCTTGGGTCTTAGATGTGCGGGAGCAGTGCCTGCGGCAGGGTGTGAAGTTTGAGTTCCGCCAGTGCGGCAGTAATTTCATTAAGGACGGCAAGCTGTATTTGCTTCCTGTCCGTCAGCTGATGTCACAGGCCAGAAAAGCAAACATCAATACATGATTAAGAACCACCTGTGATAGAATTTTAGGGCGCAAATCTTCAACACTTTCAGCAATGATTGTAAGTATAGTTAGAATATTTGACGACAATCTTAAAGATTTCAGGCTTATCAGGTAGTCTATAGCGGCTTTTCCTTTGTTCACAGCCGGTTAGGTCTTGAACTTATTGGTGAACAAGAGCGGGTACGTAGGGTGGATTTGTATGCATCTCTTTTTCAATTTTTATGTTTACTTTGGTGCTACATTGGATTATAATTGTAGCACCAAAGGAAGTGATCTGAATGAATAGACAAGAGCAGCTTGACAAACTGCTTGCCGAAGGTGATGGGATTCTCCAAACTTCGGCTGTGATTGCCGCAGGCTTTCCCAAGCCGGTGTTTTACCAATATATCAGACAAAACGATTTAGAGCAGGCTGCACATGGAATCTATGTTTCCAGAGACGCATGGGTCGATGGAATGTATCTGCTGCACCTGCGCTGTGTACAGGCAGTGTTCTCCCATGAAAGTGCACTGTTCTTCCATGACCTGACTGACCGCGAGCCGTCGCCTTATTCCGTTTCGGTTCAAAGAGGATATAGCCCGACACGATTAAAAGCGGACGGAATTACCGTTTATACAGTGAAAAAGGAGTTGTACCCCATCGGCATTACCAGTGCCAAAACGCCTTTTGGACATACCGTACCGACCTACGATATGGAACGCACGATCTGCGATTTGATTCGGTGTCGGAACGATACGGAAGCACAGACATTTCAAGATGCTTTGAAACGATATGCGAAACGAACCGACAAAAACCTGAGTACTCTGATGCGGTACGCAGCGCAGTTCCGCGTAAAAAAAGTGTTAAGGCAATATTTGGAGGTTCTCCTATAATTCAAACAGCAAGGCAACTCTAAGATTTGATCCGAAACCTATCCCGAAAAAACGCTGCTGACGCACAAATTCTCATGCGAAACTATATGATGGAGCGCTTTTTAGAGCGCATTTCTCTTTCTGAGTATCGGGACATATTTATTCTCAAAGGTGGTATGCTGGTGGCTGCTATGGTGGGGCTGGATGCACGTTCCACCATTTGGCATACCGCCGCCTCCTCTCATGAATGCAATCTTTACTTCTTGCAACCGGCATTGTATAATAAAACTAATAAAGGCTCGAAATAAATATAGCTCAGCCAATTGATCGACTGGAATCTGTATTTTTTAAGTCTATACCGTGTTTTCTGCTGAGGATGATCGGCGATATCATTACAGGCACTCCCGGGGGAAATAAAAAAGGGAGGGGAGCAAAGCCATGATCATATTCGATATTAGCGAGACATTGTTTTTTAATATCGGCATTGATGTTTTTTCAAGCATTATTACTTTGATAATCCTTTACAGCTACAAAAGAGATTTCGCTGACACTTATAGCATCCGGCTGCTGCGCATGATAGAAACAGCAGTATTACTGATTCTCCTGACTGATATTGTTATGTGGATATTGAATGGCAAAAGCGGCGACTATGTACGTGCTTTGAGCTATATAGATATCATTATCTACTTTATTATGCAGATTGTCGTTGCACTATTCTGGCTACGATATGCATGGTATCGAATTTTTGGTCACAGTATACCAAGAAAGAATGAGGCTTTTTACGTTCTTGTTCCTTTTATCATATTAAGCATGATTGTCATTGCTTCACCGCTTAACGGCTGGTGTTTTTATCTGGATGATGCCAATTATTACCATCGCGGAGTATTGTCTGCACCAATGTCTGTTGTCATACTTGCATATCTGCTGTCAGTATCTGTAATAGCTCTGTCACAGTATAGAAAAGAGGTACTTATTGGCCGTAAGAAAGAATTGCTGACAATTGCTTTTTTTGCAGTACCTCCGTTTCTGGGCGGAGTTGCGCAGACAGTTTTTTATGGACTCAGCATGGTATGGCCCTGTGCGGTCGTTTCCAGTCTGATGATTCTACTTAATAGGGAAAGTCAAGTAATATCACAGGATACTCTAACCGGTCTGAATAATCGCAGAAATATGGAGAGACATCTTAGAACATATGAAGAAGGTCAGAATCGCCCAGTGACGCTGATCATGCTGGATGTAAATGATTTCAAGCACATCAACGATCAGTATGGACATTACTCAGGTGACATGGCCTTGATACAGACAGCGAATATCCTGAGGTCAATATTTAACGGGACTTCTGCTTTTCTGGCACGGTATGGCGGAGACGAGTTCGTTATTGTCATGCCGGAAGGTAAAGAGAGTACTGCTGAGGAAATAACACAGAAAATTAGAAACAACTTCGATGTTTTTAACAGGTCAAAGCAGTTTCCGTTCCTACTTACCGTCAGCGCTGGGTATGCGATATCGACTGAAAAAGCAAATAACAGAATAGCAAATCTGCTCAGAGAGGCAGATGAAAACATGTACCAAGATAAATCCCGTTATCATCGAGAGCAGCAGACTCAGCAGCAATAGAGATATGCTAATGGCGATTTTCACAACAGGTTTATCAGGAACCAAGTGACCCCTTTCGACTATCCCAAGCTTGACGAAAGAGATTGCAGGGACAAACTCACGGAGATCATTAGGAACAACAACATAAAACGTCACGGTAGTCAGAATGACAGTTCCCTGCTGCGGCGGGTTCGAAAACGCGGTAAAATGGGCGCTTCAAAACAGCGGAAAAATGATTCCCTTGTACTTTTTTTGTGCTTTTCTGAATTTACACATCTTATTCTACACATAATCCGGGATAGTCTCGAACAATAAGCAGTTTCAGGAATGGGAAAGCGCCAAAGACAGAGTCATCGCCTTTGGCGCTCTTTTTTACCCCAGTTAAGAAATATAAAGCATTACCTGTTCAAATATCTGCCTGAATTCCTTGAAAAGCTCACCTGATTCAGGACTCCCGCTTTCCAGTGCTTTCTGCAGCTTTGACGCAACCGTATACCGTCACAGTAAAGGGCAACGGAACACTGGTGTTCAGGTTCCAGAATGGGATGGAATTGAACAGCAAAAGGTAATTGAAAGACTGCAGACTTTTTTGAGGGTTGCAGTTCTTTACTGCTTTACAAGACACTGAAACTTTGGCGAATATACTTTGCTTTGGCAGACATATCCAGTTGCTGTTTGTTGCGTTTTACCATTCTGGAGATTATACTTATAACATAGTTATATCTTTGGATTTCTATATTAAACAGAAGAAATGAGGGGATAACATGAAGATAAAATTTTGGTCAAAAGCAAAAGTTGGAAAATGGTCCGCTATCCTCACACTGGTCTTTATCATAGTTATGTCATTAAAAGTTTCAGCTTTAGCGATCCACATCCGACTGCCCTTTCCAAGCCCAATACTTGCGGTAATAGGAGTTGTTGGATTTGCACTCGGCATTGTATCAATCGTAAAAAATAAAGATAGAGCGTTATTTACGCTGCTATCCATTCCGGTTGGTCTGTTGATCATATTTTGGGTGACAGCTGAGATTGCATTTCCGCATTAGGCCCTGATCAGATTATGTAGATCAGCATTGCAATAATTTTCTTAGGGGGCGAATGTAATGTCTGAAACCAAAACAACTTATTTACTTTGGTCAATGCTCACTGGAACGATATCTTTTTTTGCGAGCGCTGTGATCACGTCCATGGTTCTATTACCTTTAGATTTTGCGATTATTGACACAATCCTTGCCGGGGGAATCGGGGGGCTTTTCCTTGGCCTCTTTCATATGAATCATCACAAGATTCAAAAAATGGGGCTCGCAGGTCTCGTTGCAGTACCAATTGGCTTTTGGAGTGCTTTTATTCTGGCGGGAGGAGCGGATTTATTATTTTCTGTGTTCAATGTTAATACTGAGAATCCCAATATTTATAACACAGAGAATATGATAGCAATTATATTCATGGGTATAATTTGCGGCGCAATTTTTGGAACGATCATTTATGGCCGCAAATCTATTTGGGTATTTTCAGTAGTTTGTGGAGTAGTAGCTTTTCCTTTTGGAGTATTAGTGGGCTTATTTAATTCAGAAGATCCCGTAAAAGCAACATTTGAAAATCTGTTTGCTGTTTTTGGACCTATTGATCTAAATTTTCTCGCGATTATTACGTCATTTGGCATGGGGATAGGATTGAGTATCAGCCTGTTTAGCATGCTGAAACAAAAAAGTACGAAAAAAGGAACCACGTGAAAGAGAGGTGGTTGAAATGCCGGTTAAGGTTGGAAAATTTATTTACTGGACACCGAGGATTTTGTCGATTCTGTTTATCCTATTTCTTGCCATGTTCTCTTTGGATGTGATCGAGCCTGGGCGAAGCGTCGGTGATATCATAATCGGTCTGATTATGCACAACATCCCGGTATTTATCCTGACCGGCCTTCTCGTTATTGCCTGGAAGCATGAAGCTGTCGGTGCAGTCACTTTCATCAGTGCGGGGGTGCTTTATTCGGGGCTGACTGTGTTTCGGGCGATACATTCAGAAATTCCTTGGTATCTGAGCGTTTCTTGGAGCCTTACCATTGCAGGGCCAGCATTTCTTGTTGGGATCCTATTCCTTTTGAACTGGAAGCGCAAGAGATAGCAGTGAACGAAAGAATTGGGAAAATCTGAAGTGTACAGTTTAGTCTGCGCCCCCCTTCAGAAATGCACCCCTCTGAAACGCGATTTGCACCCCCCTACGACTTTACATTAAAATATGAGCCCTTTACAAAAAACCTCTGAAATTAGCTGATTTCAGAGGTTTTTGCATTAAATAGTTTGCATTTTATATACTCGGCTTTGAGAGATCTCGAAACCGGCCTTTCCTTTGCTTATTGTAATTCTTGAATTTGCTCCGATTCGATGTTTCCTTGTAATTTGTACTATATTGCCCTATAATAAATTAACGGTAGGCCTTGTGCCTGCAGCGCCAGCCGTGTGGATTTTCCACGCGGCTGTTTTGTGTGTTGTAGCAATTACATGCAGGCATATTCTTTTGAGAGCGCCAGAATTTTGCTTTCCAAATCACGCTTTATATAGCCCATTTATGCTTACCTCCGGCTAATATTTGATATGATCCTATTTTAGCCCAAACGCTCCGGGGAAGCAAGGCTGAAATCCGACGCAATCTTATTTTAGCCAAAAATAAAGTGAAATAGTCTATGGCGGCTTCTTCTTTGTTTACAGCCCCGCAGATTTTGAGAGCTGGTCATAAAGCTTGCCGGTATCGGTAATCTTTATCGTTTGGCTATAATACCAATGTTGTATTTTTGCCGATAGCAGGTTATACTATAGCTAAGAAACCTATAGGGGTGAATGCGTATGAAGTTCTGTTCGGTAGCGGAAATCGCAAGACAATGGAATCTATCCGAGCGTACCGTTCGGAATTATTGTGCTGCCGGGAAAATTCCCGAAGCATTTCTGACGGGAAAGACTTGGAATATTCCTGAAATTGCGCAGCGCCCTGTGCGCAGTAATCGGCATGACGATGCGCCCAAGACACTGTTGGAATGTCTGCGGCTTGAAGAAACAGCAAAAGTCAGCGGTGGCATTTACCACAAAATTCAGATTGAGCTAACCTACAACTCCAACCACATCGAAGGCAGTCGCCTTACTCATGATCAGACCCGCTACATTTATGAAACAAACACCATTGGCGTGAGTGAGGATGCTGTGAATGTGGATGACATTATAGAAACGGCCAACCACTTCAAGTGCATCGATATGGTTATTGAGCAGGCCGCACAGCCGCTCAGCCAAGCCTTCATTAAACAACTTCACCGTACTTTAAAAAGCGGAACCAGTGATTCCAGAAAGAATTGGTTTGCGATTGGCGAGTACAAAAAACTTCCCAACGAAGTGGGCGGAAAAGATACTGCGGCGCCCGAAGAAGTTTCGGAACGACTTGCGGTGCTTCTAAAAAGGTATCGTGAAAGCAGCAGCCAAACGCTGGAAGATCTGATTGCGTTTCATTATGAATTTGAAACGATTCATCCGTTTCAGGATGGCAACGGGCGTGTCGGCAGATTGATTCTGTTCAAGGAATGCCTGAAATATAATATCGTTCCATTTATCATTGATGAAGATCTGAAAATGTTCTATTATCAGGGACTGCATGAATGGAAGTCTGAGCCGGGATATCTGCGTGACACTTGCCTTGCGGCGCAGGACAAGTTCAAGAAATATCTGGACTACTTCAAGGTACCATACGAGAAAGGCTGATGGAATGCGGCTCTTTGCTTCTTCTTTGTTTACAGCCCCGCAAATTTTGAGCGCTCTGCCTGGTAGATAATCCTTGCATAGCCTCGGCCGCAGAGTTACAATTCGACCGACCAGAGACAAATAGCTGAAACGCAAAACGCTTCCCGCCCAGAGTTGGTTATAAACACCAACTTTGCGGAAAGAAGCGTTTTGACCACTTCGATTTCCATTATTTAGTTTTACGGGCAGATGAACCCCTTGCACCACAATGGTTTTTGACCACATAGATTACCACAGTCAGACGTGGAACACGTGGAAACAGTGCTTCAAAGAGTGTCAAAGAGTAAGGAAAGCCGAGTGGAAATGACCGGAAATGGCTATAAACGAGTGGAAAAAAGTTCGGACAGCAATTTGGGACCATCAGGCCGCAGGTTCGAACCCTGTCACTCGGACCAAAAACCAACTGAAATCGTTGGCTTTATGGTGATAAGGATGGGTAAACACAGACTAAACGACCATACGGCTGACAAGCAGGGTGCAAGAAAAAAATAGGTGCAACGCATAAAGGTGGGTAGTCATAATGCTATGATTACACAGATGTGTCCATCAAGGTAATGAGTTGTTTGTCAGTTTGCTCATAAAGTTCAAGGCTTTTTTCTTCGTCGACCTTACCTCCGGCTATTACGGCATCTGCTTCTGCTTCAACAGCAATACCAATGCCATTTTCAAGGTAGACTAGCTTCCTGACATGGGGCACTTTTGCATTCGCGTTGGTCGATGAAGAAAGATCATCGATATGGATTTCTCCATTTACCTTAGTCACGTTCTGGGATTCCTTGATTTTTTCCGCGAAATGATCTTCCGCGAAATAGAAGATGCTGAACCTATTTTGAAATTCCATCGTATCCTTATCAAAGTAGTAGTAATCCGTCCGGTATGCCATGATTTCATCTGTCGCATTGTCCACTAATACATGTTGTTTTGTCGTATAATCCCCGTCGGGAAGAACAGGGTCGATTACGGATATATTCAGGGATGACGTTATGTCTTCATTCGTAAATTGCCGGTCGTCCCAATGGGAGCCAAGGGACTGTGGATGAAGGCCAACACTTAAATCCTTCTCTTGTTTCATCATCATAAGCCACTGTTCAAAGAAGAATCCAAACGGCACTTTTCCTTCAGTTGTCGGCATAATGATCTGCGAGATATCTATATTATGATATACCGCATTGCTTTGTACTGTAGCATCAGGTTTAGTAACAACGGAATCTGTTGCTTTTGGCAGTTGGGATGAGTCGGTTATCGGCATTGTATTCTCCGGATGCAGCCGTTGCACCGTCAATACTCCCAGTAAAATCACGGCGAGGCAGGCAAAGGCTGTGGCATAACGCCTGACCGAAGTCGAGCGATGTGCGAGCTTGGCATTGGCGGCACATGTTACAAATTTGCGGTGCAAGGTGTCCGAAACCGATATATTGTCCATATATTCGTTATATGCTTTCATTGCTGTCCTCCTTCAAATCTGACTTAAGCTTCTGTCGGGCACGGGTGAGCAGACTTCTGACGGTACTTTCCTTTTGCCCGGTCAGCTCGGCAATATCCTTCACGGGATAACCTTCGTAGTAAAACAGATGGATGACGGCCCGGTACTTGGGCGGCAGTGACAGAACATGTTCCAGTAACTCACGCTGTTCCGGCTCCGCGGCAGGATAGGAATCCAGTAGTGGCTCCCTATGCTTCTTCCAGGGAGAACGCAGGCGGCTGTTACAGAGGTTTACCGTTACCCTGATAAGCCATGCCGTTTCGTGCTCTTCGGATTCAAATTCGGGTGCCTTCTCATATGCGCGCAAAAATACCTCCTGCACCACGTCCTCGGCGTCGTATACGTTTCCCATAACAGCGAGCGCGGTACGGTAGAGCCTGTTTTCATGCTTTGTTACAAATGCCTCAAAGTCCTCCGGCCGGCAGGACTTATATGGCGGTCAATGAAGCCGGAGGCGAGCAGTATATTATCTCCGCCGTCATGCACGCCGATGAGCGCAACCGGAACCTTTCCGAAGAATTGGGCCGTGACGTTTTTCATTATCATCTTCACGTCATATATATCCCCGTCGGCATCACCGCCTTGTATGCCCGCTTGTCACGGGACGACGAGCTGCAAGGCGAGAGCAACAGTATTGTAAATCAGAAAGACATCCTCACAAAGTTCGCCAAAGAAAAAGGTTTCCGCAATCTTACTTATTTTGTGGACGACGGTATCTCTGGGGCCACGTTCGACAGGCCGGATTTCAACCGCATGATTTCAGCCGTGGAATCCGGCGAGGTGACGACGCTCATTGTCAAGGATGCTGCTGGTATAATAGGACTAAAAAATATGAGTGCCTGAAAAGCGAGTGTTTTCAACGCTTTCAGACACTTTTACATATAATGTCTCGTTGCTGAGGCAAGAAATTTCATAACGCATCACACATAGCGCGTCTATCACGCCCATTTGCTGGGCCGGTAGACGCGCTTTTTTTGTTGCCAAAATCGTATGAGGAATTGGAGGTGTCTACTTGAAGCTGTACGGAAAAGAATGGGACTACAATGTCTGCGACTGCCGATATTGCCTTTACTGGAAAGGGCTGCGGAAGGGCTGCACTTATGAGGACGGCTGCTGCTGTGACGTACCGCAGACGCCTCCGTTACCAAAGGGCACAACTCCGCCTCCCCATAAAGAGCCTGCCGCCGTCTCCGAGTGTGTCGGCTGTCCCTACGGTCGGGATTCTCCCTGCATCGGCTGGTGTACGCTCAAGATACTCAAAGAGATGGGACGGTGGCCAAGGTGACGCTGGACTATTTCTACGGAGACCAGGCGGAGCAGTTTTCGTTTTACCGCATCCCCAAGGTGCTGTTCACGGATGAGCGTTTTCGGAATATCAGCGCCGAGGCTAAGGTGCTCTACGGTATCCTGCTTGACCGCATGAGCCTATCACGAAAGAACGGCTGGCTTGATGACGACGACCGTGTGTATATCATCTTCACGTTGGATGAGGTCATGAGCTCCATCGGCTGTGCCGTCCAAAAGGCTGCAAAGCTGCTGAGTGAGCTGGACGAAAAAAGCGGCCTCATAGAGCGCAAGCGTCAGGGGCTTGGCAAGCCGAATGTCATCTACGTCAAGAATTTCATCGGCGGCTCGGAATCAAAAATCAAGAACTATGAAAATCAAAGTTCTGGAACTATGAAAATCGAAGTTCAAGAACTTCCGAAATCAAAGGGTAGTAATACTGATCTTAATAATACTGACTTTAGTGATACTGATTCTTTTCCCTTCACTTCGTTCAGAGAGAATCACGGACGGGAAACGAATCGAAGTGAAGCGAGGCGAAAATACAGAGAGTTCATTTGTGAGAATATCGATTACGAGATTCTCTGCGGCGAGTATCCGTATGACAAGGACACGCTGGAGGAAATTCTGGAGCTCATAGTCGATACGGTCTGTACCACGAAAGAGACCGTCCGCATCTCCGGCGATGACAAGCCCGCCGAGGTTGTCAAAAGTCAGTTTTTGAAGCTGGATATCGAGCACATCCGTTTTGTCATGGACGCGCTCCGCGAGAACACCACCAAGGTTCGCAATATCCGGCAGTATCTTCTGGCGACGCTGTATAACGCGCCGCTGACGATATCCAATCATTTCCGCTCGCTGGTTAATCACGACATGGCGAACGGTTTGATATAACCGCCGCAGCTTGTGCTGCGGCTATTTTCATATGGAGGTGTAAACGTGCCAAAGGAAAAAGACAAATCCACTCAGCCGGAGGAAGTCCGAAAGATACCTGTTTACGAAGTCCATCCCTTTGAGGGGCATCCCTTTCGCGTGGTGGATGATGAGCTGATGCAGCAGACGGTAGACAGTATTAAGCAGTTCGGCGTTCTCAATCCCGCCATCGTGCGGCCTGCTCCGGACGGCGGCTATGAGATGGTCTCCGGTCATCGTCGGCTTCACGCCTGTGAGCTGGCAGGGCTCAAAGAGATTCCGGTTATCGTAAGAAACCTGACAGACGATGAGGCGGTGATTCTCATGGTAGACAGCAATTTGCAGCGTGAGTGTATCCTCCCCAGCGAGCGTGCGGCGGCGTACAAGATGAAGCTGGACGCGCTCAAGCATCAGGGGCAGCGCAAGGATTTGGGCGATGGGCCAACTTCTCGCCAAGTTGGCGAGAAGTCATCTTGGGCAGTTGCCAAGGTCGGCGCAGACGCGAATGAGAGTGAGCGTCAGGTACACAGGTATATCCGAATCGCCGAGCTTTTACCTGAGCTTCAGGAAAAGGTGGACAGCAAGGAAATCGCGTTCAACCCCGCTGTGGAGCTGTCGTATCTCAAACCCGACGAGCAGAAACGGTTCCTAGACGCTATGGATTATTCCCAGGCCACGCCGTCGCTGTCTCAGGCACAGCGCATCAAAAAGCTCAGTCAGGCCGGCGAATGTACGCAGAACGCCATGTACAAGGTCATGTCCGAGGAAAAGAAGGACGAGCTCGACCGCATCACCATCAAGAGCGATGTGCTCCGCAAGTATTTCCCCCGGAGCTACACGCCCATCCAGATGGAGCAGACCATCATCAAGCTGCTGGAACAGTGGCAGAAAAAGAGACAGCGCGAGAATGAACGCTGAGAAAGGGGTTTTAACTATGGATAACGTAAATATCACCCTCAACGGAGATATCATTATCAATTTTGATGTTGACGACTTCGCCGGCAATGAGGACTTTACCGAGGCTCTCGCCTCCGCCATCTGCAAGGCCGTGCTCTGTGAGGATGAAGATTTCGGGGACGATTGCGAGGATGCCTGTTCCGTGGTCAACACCGCAATCGCACTCATCTATCCCGATGGTATCAAAAATGTGGACTCCTATGACGAGTACAGCCCCATCATCGACGATATGGACGAATCCTGCGAGTTCAGCGTGAAGGGGGAACCTTTCAATCTGGTGTTTGAGCGCAAGGGCCTGATTACCGTGGACGGAGCAAGCTATCTGGCAGTTCCGGCGTTTGTTCTGTTCCACGACAGCGCCATGCAGCCGGTATCTGCCGACGCAGAGCTGCTGAAAGAGCTGGAAGACTTTCTGGACTGCAACCGCGCAGCGATCTCTTTCGGTAGGGCTGATGTTGAGGTCATTGAGTTGGAGGGTGGAATCTGTGCGGGAGTTTGAAGTAACGGTCACGGAGACGCTGGAAAAGAAGGTCACGGTGGAGGCTCTATCACAGGACGAGGCGGAGCAGGCCGTCCGGGATATGTGGAACGAATCGGATATCATTCTGGACGCTGAGGACTTCATCGACGTGAGTTTCATAACCGATGACGGCAAAGAGCTTTCCGCTGTGCCGGGAAAGGACACACTGGATGTGCTCATGGTCGAGCCCGGTCAGTACGCCAGAATGGTCACTATCGACTCCGGTTTGAAGTCTTTGCAGGCTGCGGTCGGCGGGGATATCGAAGCCGCGTATTTCTTCGATGACCCTTTGGCACTCATTTGCCAAGAGGAAGGTAAAATCAACGGCAGCGAGCTGAACCGCGCTGTCCGCGGCGAGGACGGAGAAATCGTGGATATCATCGCCGGTAAGTTTTTCATCTGTGGGCTGAGTGACGATAACTTCGCATCTCTCCCCGATGGTCTCCAGAAGAAATATGAGGGTATGTTCCACCAGCCGGAGACGTTCTTGAAAATGGGGCAGAAAATCATCGCCCTGCCCATGGAGCCGAAAATGGCGGCGGATATCAAGAAGGACAAGCCCGCCATCGCTGCGGAACGCTGAGTGCGAAATGAATACCTGTCCGGCCTGCCGCCTTAGCGCGGCATTTTTGCTGCCCATAAACAAACGACACTTCACCGCTTATGCGGAGAAATTCAAGGAGGAATACGAATATGAGCAATCCCGCTAAACACACGCAGACAAAGAAAAACAACACCAAGACCATCGGAATCGTCATTCTGATTCTGCTCGTCATCGCCGCTGCCGTCTTTCTATTCAAGAGCTGCTCCGGCGACGAACAGACAGACAAAATGCCGAATACCGGCATCGTTTACGACACCGGCGCTGTGGAGGGCGGCTGGGACGAAGCTGACCTTGACAAAATCGTGGAGGGGCTGAACGAAAAGGTTGAGGAAGGCATGATCAATATCAGCATGAACACTTCCCCCAGCTTTGAAAACGGCACGTCTGCCGGAAGCCTGATGATTGTCAACGAGGGTGTCAACCGTTACCCGCAGGTCGTGGAGATCACCCGCAACGATACCAATGAGGTCATCTACAAGTCTGGCGCGATTCCCGTAGGCAGCAAAATCGAGAGTGCCAAGCTGTCCATGGATTTGGATGCCGGTACTTATGAGTGTACCGCCATGTTCTATAACGTGAACCCGGACACCGGCGAATACCTCGGCTGCGCCGGGGCTATCATCACGGTCACAGTGCTCGGCTAACCCGAAATCTATTGAAATGAAGGAGAAAACCGAATGAAAAAGATTATCTCTCTGTGTCTCGCTCTCTGTATGATCTGCGCCCTGTCCGTCTCCGCCTTTGCAGCGGATATTGACACTAATGGCGGCTCCGGCTCCACGCCGGTCAATCTGAGCTCCACCGATGACGGCACCATCGGCGGCGACCCGTCCGCAACCGCCATGAGCGTCACGCTCCCCACCGCGCTGCCTATGGCAATGGCACAGAACGGCGACGTGACCACAGCGGACAACTGCCAGATCGTCAACAACTCTTACGGCGCTGTCCGTATTGCCAGCGTAACTATCACCACCGCAAACGGCTGGAAGCTGACCGCGTTTGGAGATAAGACCACCCTTGCCAATGAGAAGGTCGATTCCAATAAGCTGGGCTTCGCACTGTCCGTTGGTAACGGCACACAGACCGTGACTGACAACTCCGACGCATCTTCTCAGCGCCTAATCTCCGCGCCTATTTCCGGCTGCTATATGTCCGGCGTGGGCAACAGTGCCGGCAACAAGGTAGATGTGGAATACAGCGCCATCGTCACCCCGCTGTCCTCTCCCGTGACTGAGACTACCGTCGCCACCGTTATTTTCGTCGTGGAATGGGATACCGCGGCCTAAATCGTCACCTAAATCATCTTTATAGCCGTAAGGCAGAAAAGGAGCTTATATGAAAAAGATTATCTCTCTGTGTCTCGCTCTCTGCATGATCTGCGCCCTGTCCGTCTCCGCATTTGCCGCTGAAATCGACACGTCGGGCGGCTCCGGCACCACTCCCGTCAACCTGACCACCACCAATGGCGGCGTAGGCGGCGGCGAAGACCCCACGCCCACCAAGCTGAACGTCGTTGTCCCCACCTCGCTGCCCATGGCTATGTCCGACGACGGCAGCGTCGTGACCGCGAGCGATTGTAAGATTACCAACAACTCCTACGGTGCGGTTCGTGTGAAGTCCGTCGCAATCTCTGCTGCGTCCGACTGGCATCTGACCGCTTTCGGCAACAAGTCCACGCTTGCCGGTGAAAAGGTCGATTCCAACAAGCTGGGCTTCGCACTGACCATTGGCGGCGGAGCTCAGGTGAAGACCGCCTCTGACGCCGCAACGCAGGCGCTTATCTCCGCGCCCATCACCGGCTGCTATATGACCGGTATCGGTGACACCTCCGGCAACAGCGTGGCTATCGACTACTCCGCTATCGTCACACCTCTGTCCGGCGCGGTCGAAAACGCCACCGTCGCAAACGTGGTCTTTGTCATCGAGTGGGACACCGTAGCCTAAGTCACTTCGGAACAAATAAAAGCGGCGGGGAGAGTCCGGCAACGGATTCTCCCTTTGCCGCAGAAAGGAACTTTTATGAAGCATAAACGCTTTTCGGCAATTCTTCTCGCACTGGCACTTGCCCTGTCTCTCGGTACTACGGCGTTTGCAGCCAGCTCCACAACGGCTACCGTGCCGGTCACGCTGACTGTGGATAACGAGTATAGGGCAGTCAATGTCACAGTCCCCGCCGCGCTGCCTGTCTATGTCATCAACGGCACAGTTGTGACGGCAGACAACGCTAAGATCACCAACAACTCCAAGACCGGCTCCATTCAGGTAACCGGAGTCAGCATCACAGACGGAGCTTATAAGGTCGGCAGCTATGAAAGCTTTTCTGGCAGCAAGACGATTGCCCTGAAAATCAACGGCTGTGTCACCAAGGGCGCGGGCGGCGTGGCGATTACAAGCTCCGCGTTCCCGGCTATCTCCGCAGGCGGCAGTCAGCTCCTGACCTATTATGCAAAGGTTTCCGGCGACGCGCCCAACGCGGACAGCGTTCAGGCCGCGAATATCGTCTTTACGATCTCCATCGTGGATTAAGGGGGCAAATGAATGACACGATATAAACCCAAAATGCTGCTCTCTCTGCTGCTGGCGCTGGTCATGGTCGTGACCATGCTCCCCATGACCGCGCTGGCGGCAGACGATACGGAGCTTACAGAAGCCCAAACAGAGGAAGTCTGTACCGACGAGAATTGCACCCACGAGCATGAACAGGCGGGCGAAACCGAAGCATCCGATGTTTATGAGATTCAGTCCGACACGGAGATAACGGAAACTGTTGACCCGGTTGTGACCGATGAAGTCCTCACTACTGAATCGCCGGAAGTCTCAGACGAAGCTCAGACTTCCGGCTTTGAGTGGGATTTTGACGCAGACTGTGGCGAGCTGTTTATCTACGGTACCGGCGCTCCCGAAACCTTTACCTCCGCTGACGATCAGCCGTGGGCGGCTTTCCGCGAAAGAATCGTAGCCGTTCACATGGATGATTATGACGGCCTGACCGTGGACAGCATCGCCTATTGGTTTTCGGGCTGCGTAAATCTGGAATATGCAGAAATCGCCGCAAGCGTCCGCGAGATCGGCTATCACGCCTTTTATAACTGCCACGCACTCCATGATGTTATCCTGCTGCACGAAGCATCAGCGCCGGTTTTCGTCCAAGGTGCCTTTGACACCAAGCACCCACTGGAATGGGCTACAGATTATGACCCGCGACTGCATATCACGGTTGCGGATGATAGCATTCTGGACGCTATCTGCTCCTACGATTGGGGCGCGGATGACTGCCCGTTGACCGCAAGTACCAGCTTCTATTCCGGCTCAGCATCGACCTTTGCGCTGACTGCCACTGCCTACGCAAGCGCAGTCGGTTATTGCTCAAGCTGCAAAATGACCTGCGCCTACACGCTCGCCTACGAGCAATGGACGGATTCTGTTCACTGTATCCGGCATTGGTGCTCAAACTGCGGCTATGACCAGTGCGGCGGCGTAAACGCCGGAAGTCACTCGTTTTCCCACTACAATTCCAGCTATGACCGCTGTACCTACTGCAGTTATCTGACCGCCTGCACCTGCACCCCCGCTTGCACCCATCCGTCCTATACGACAACGTGGGTAACAAGCTGTCAGTGGGAGCGTTATTGCAGTTCATGCGGCGCATATCTCGGCTCCGGCACGTCACACGGGCCGTACACCTACGAGAGTTGGACGTATTTCTCTACCTCTCAGCACCGCCGCTCTTACACCTGTTCCCACGGAGACAGCGGAACCTATTACGAATACGGAAACCACTCCCTCACAACGCAGTATTCTCAGTACAACGCTACCCAGCACAGCGTCCGAAGCTACTGTTCGACCTGTGGTTCGTATGTCGGCTCTACCTCATACGCGAATCACAGCTTTACCTATGGCGCGTGGCAGACCTATTCCGCGACTCAGCACCAACGATTGAAAACCTGTTCCGTCTGCGGGTACAGCGAATATGAGTATGCAAGCCATGCTCTCAGCTACGGAAGCTGGACAAACTACTCTGCCTCCCAGCATCGACGAAGCGTAAGTTGTTCTACCTGTGGGTACAGCAGCTATGAATACGCCAATCATTCGCTCACTTACAGTGCATGGGCTTCTATCTCAGCAACACAGCATCAACGGACAATCACCTGTTCTGGCTGTTCATATAGCAACACCGACACGGGCAACCACACCGATGCGGACGGCGATGGGTACTGCGACGATTGCGGATATGCTATGACGCGATTCTCCGTGACTGTGCCCGCGAGCTTAACTATGACCGTCTCCAAATACGGAGAGGTTTATACCTCTGACAACGCCGTTATCGTTAATAATTCCACCGGCGCGGTTGAAGTGACCACCGTGACCGTATCTGCGGCAAACGGCTGGACACTTGTGCCTTATAATACCGGCATGGCAACGGCAAAGGTGGATGCCAAACTCATAGGCTTCTCTCTCAATGGAGCGCAGAGTTCGGCATCTGGCAGCTCGGAAACGCTCTCGCTCCCCGGAACGTGGTCAATCCCCGCCAGTAGCTCACTCTCGCTGCCCTATGACGCAGTGGTATCCGCTATGTCGGAGGCCGTCAACGAACAGGTGCTGACCGTCGTATTTGTTCTGGAATGGGCGTAACGGCAACACCATCACTCTTGAAGGAAGGAGGCGACGCTCATGCAGGAGGAAGTGGACAGCAGGACGGTAACGCTGGTCATCAGCGCGACAAAGCTCACAGGCCGCGTGCTCAAGTCGGCAATGGCAAAATATGTGGCTCATGTGAAAGCGAAAAAAGCTGAAAAAGCCAACACAAAGCCCACCGGCAAGCAAACGGTCAAAGAGCTTGTGGGGCAGAATCAGGGTGTGTCCAATATCGAAGTCAGCGACAGCAATATCAAGAGCTTTGACCGCGTAGCTCGGAAGTACGGCGTGGATTATGCAATCAAAAAGGATAAGACCGGCGAGATTCCCAAGTATCTGGTCTTCTTCAAAGCACGGGACGCCGACGCTCTGACGGCGGCATTCTCTGAGTTTTCCAATAAAGTTGAAAAGGCCAAGGAGAAACCCTCGGTCATCAAAAAGCTCCGCGAGTTTAAGCTGCCGCAGCTCGGAAAGGAAATTTCCAAGGTGCGCAGCAAGGATAAGGGGCTGGAGCTATGAAAAAGCCGCTCAAGCTGAAAAAGCTCATTCTGCCCAATATCCCCTATCTCTTTATCGGGTTGCTCGGCACCAAGTTGGGGCAAGCGTGGCGGCTTTCCCCAGGCTCGGACTTTTCGGCAAAGGTACTGGGCCTTATGACCGGCTTTGCCGCCGCGTTTCAGTCCATCATGCCCAGCTTCCATCCCATAGACCTGTGTGTGGGCGCTGCTATTGCGGTCATCATCCGTCTGGTCGTCTATGTGAAAGGCCGAAACGCGAAGAAGTTTCGCAAGAATATGGAGTATGGCTCGGCGCGCTGGGGCACGTCGGAAGATATTTCACCGTTTGTTGACCCAAAGTTTGAAAATAATGTGATACTGACACAGACGGAACGCCTGATGATGTCCAACCGCCCCAAAGACCCCAGCAAAGCACGCAACAAAAACGTCCTTGTGGTTGGCGGTTCAGGCTCCGGCAAGACACGGTTTTTCATTAAGCCAAACCTTATGCAGCTGCATTCCAGCTACGTTGTAACTGATCCAAAGGGCAGCATCGTGGTCGAATGTGGAGGCCTCATGAGGCGCAATCACTATCGGATCAAGATATTCAACTCTATCAACTTCAAGAAAAGCCATCACTACAATCCCTTTGCGTATATCCACAGTGAAAAGGATATCTTGAAGCTGGTCACGACGCTCATAAGCAACACCAAGGGAGACGGCAAATCAGGGGACGATTTCTGGCAGAAAGCGGAGACGCTGCTCTACACGGCGCTCATCGGCTATATCCATTATGAAGCACCGGTGGAGGAACAAAACTTCGCCACACTGATAGAATTTGTCAACGCAATGGAGGTCAGAGAAGATGACGAAACCTTTGAAAACCCTGTCGATCTGGCGTTCAAGGAGCTCGCTTCGCGTGAGCCCCAGCACTTTGCTGTGCGGCAATATGCCAAATATAAGCTTGCCGCAGGTAAGACAGCTAAGAGCATAAATATTTCCTGTGGCGCTCGGCTTGCCGTCTTCGATATCCAGGAACTCCGCGAGATCACCATGTACGATGAGCTGGAGCTGGACACCCTCGGAGACGAAAAAACGGCACTGTTTCTCATTATGAGCGACACAGACAGCACCTTCAATTTCTTGATTTCGATGATTTACAGCCAGCTTTTCAACCTCTTGTGCGAAAAGGCTGATGATGTTTACGGAGGACGCCTGCCTGTTCATGTCCGCTGCCTGATTGATGAGGCGGCGAATATCGGACAGATACCGAATCTGGAAAAGCTCATGGCGACAATCCGAAGTCGAGAGATTTCCGCGTGCCTCGTGTTACAGGCGCAGAGCCAGCTCAAAGCACTGTATAAGGACAACGCTGACACCATCATCGGCAACTGTGACAGCTCCATTTTCCTCGGTGGCAAGGAGCCGACAACGCTCAAGGAGCTAAATCAGGCGCTTGGCAAGGAGACCATCGATACGTTTAACACCGGCGAGAGCCGGGGCCGGGAAACCTCCCACAGCTTAAATTATCAAAAGCTCGGGAAGGACTTAGCGTCTATCGATGAGCTTGCCGTCCTCGACGGAGGCAAGTGTATCCTCCAGCTACGCGGTGTGAGACCGTTTATGTCGGACAAGTACGATATCACAAAGCATCCCAACTACAAATACCTGTCCGATGCAGACCCGCGCCGTGCCTTCAATATCGAAAAGTTCCTATCTACAAAGCTCGTACCAAAGGAAGACGAAAAATACGAAGTCTTCAATGCGGACGAAGCTGATGCAACCCCACCCGCTTCTTTATGAGGCGGGTGTTTTCATATAAACCATGACGACAGATAAATGACACTTCCTCGCTGCAAGGTCGGAATGGATCATCAAAACCAACTAAATATTTGAAAGGAGACGCCGGAACGTGACGCCGCAAAATGCGGCTGACCTTCCGGCTCTTGCTTTACGCGAGATTATTCTCACAAGTTCACGATCCGGCAACCTAATTATGGATTTCTTCAACAGTGCAGTCGATGTACTCCAGACCCTCGTTATCGCCCTAGGAGCCGGTCTCGCCATCTGGGGAGCTATCAACCTTCTCGAAGGCTACGGCAACGACAACCCCGGCGCGAAGTCCCAGGGTATGAAGCAGCTTATGGCCGGCGGCGGTGTCGCGCTCATCGGTCTCGTCCTCGTACCCCTGCTCTCCGGTCTGTTCGGTTAATCCTCGCCATATCGACCCGTGGGGTTCCCTTCTTACCAAGGGGGGAACCCCGGAAAGGAGGGTAATGCCCATTGGATTTGATATGGGAAAAGTTTACGGAATGGCTAAAGGAACTGCTGGTCGGCGGCATTATGGACAACCTGACCGGTATGTTCGATAGCGTCAATACCAAGGTCGGAGAGATCGCGGGGCAAGTGGGCGCTACTCCCCAAGGCTGGAATGGCGGCATCTACAATATGATTCGCAATCTGTCAGATAACGTCATCTTGCCAATCGCCGGTGTGATTCTGGCTTTCGTTATGACGCTGGAGCTGATTCAGCTCATCACAGATCGAAATAACCTCAATGACGTGGACACTTGGATGTTCTTCAAGTGGATTTTCAAAACAGCCTGCGCGGTGCTCATCGTTTCCAACACATGGAATATCGTGATGGGAGTGTTCGATGTAGCCCAAAGCGTGGTCAACAGCGCGTCAGGCATAGTCGTGTCAGACACGTCGCTCGCCTTAGCTGACAATGTGGCAGATTTAGAGGCACGGCTCATGGATATGGAGATATGGTCTCTGCTGGGACTGTGGCTGCAATCCTTCATCGTCGGCATAACCATGTGGGCGCTGTCCATCTGTATTTTTCTCATCAGCTATGGACGTATGATTGAGATCTACCTTGTGACTTCCATTGCGCCGATTCCCATGGCAACGACAGTCAACCGCGAATGGGGTCAGATGGGTCAAAACTATCTGCGTTCACTGCTTGCGCTGGGCTTTCAGGGCTTTTTAATCATCGTCTGTGTCGCCATCTATGCGGTGCTCGTTCAAAATATGGTGATTGAAGAAGACATCGCGGCAGCGATATGGACTTGTATGGGGTACACGGTACTGCTGTGCTTCACCCTGTTCAAGACCGGCTCACTGGCTAAGAGCCTGTTCAACAGTCACTAAGACGGGAGGTTTAGATTATTTATGGCATACGTCCCTGTACCAAAGGATTTGACCGCCGTGAAAACGAAGGTCATGTTCAACCTCACAAAGAGGCAGTTAATTTGCTTTGCCAGCGGAGCCGCACTTGGTGTTCCGCTGTTTTTTCTTTTGAAGGGCAGCATCGGAACCAGCGCGGCGGTCATCTGCATGGTCGTTGTCATGCTCCCGTTTTTCCTGCTGGCTATGTATGAGAAGAACGGACAGCCCCTCGAAAAGATCATCAAAAACGTCATTCAGGTCGCGTTCATCAGACCGAAGCAGAGACCGTATATGACAAACAATTTCTATGACGTGCTCAAGCGTCAGGACAATCTGGATAAGGAGGTACACCGTATTGTCTCAGGCAAGAAAGCTCACAAGAGCGGAGAAGCGGCAGATTGAAGCCGCAATCGCCAATGCTAAGAGACAAGATAAAAGACAGAAATCCGCACAGGACAGCATCCCGTTTCAGCGGATATTCCCCGACGGCGTTTGCCGCGTGACGGATAATTACTACACCAAAACCATTCAGTTTCAGGATATCAACTACCAGCTCAACCAGAACGAGGATAAAACCGCAATCTTTGACGGCTGGTGCGACTTTCTCAACTACTTCGACAGCTCCGTCAAGTTCCAGCTCTCCTTCGTAAATATGTCCGCGACGAAGGACACCTATTCCCGCAGCATCAGCATTCCCTTGCAAGGTGACGACTTTGACGCCATTCGTACCGAGTACACCGGTATGCTGCAAAATCAGCTTGCCAGAGGCAATAACGGCCTTATCAAGACCAAGTTCCTCACCTTCGGCATTGAAGCGGAGTCCCTGAAAGCCGCAAAGCCCCGCTTGGAGCGTGTGGAGACGGATATCCTCAATAACTTCAAACGCCTCGGTGTGTCTGCGGATACGTTGAACGGTCTGGAACGTTTGAAGCTCCTGCACGATGTGCTCCATATCGACCAGCCGCATCCCTTTCAGTTTTCATGGGATTGGCTGGCTCCCTCCGGGCTGTCCGTCAAGGACTTCATCGCGCCCAGCTCCTTTGAGTTCAAGAACGGCAGCACCTTCGGTCTCGGCAGCAAGCTGGGCAGTGTGTCCTTCTTGCAGATTCTCGCACCGGAGCTGAACGACCGTATGCTGGCAGACTTCTTGGATATGGAATCGAGCCTCATTGTCAATATGCACGTTCAGTCCGTGGATCAGGTCAAGGCAATCAAGACCATCAAGCGAAAGATTACCGACCTCCAGAAAATGACCATTGAGGAACAGAAAAAGGCTGTGCGCTCCGGATACGATATGGATATCATTCCGTCCGACCTTGCCACCTACGGCACGGAGGCCAAAAAGCTCCTGCAAGACCTCCAGAGCCGAAACGAGCGTATGTTTCTGCTCACCTTCACGGTGCTCAACGTGGCGGACAACAAGCAGCAGCTTGACAACAACGTGTTTCAAGCGAGCTCCATCGCGCAGAAATACAACTGTGCGCTGACAAAGCTGGATTTCCGTCAGGAGGAAGGGCTCATGTCCTCGCTCCCGCTGGGCTATAACCAGATTGAGATACAGCGCGGTTTGACTACCTCAAGCGTTGCCATCTTCGTGCCTTTCACCACACAGGAGCTGTTTCAGAGTGGGAAAGAAGCTCTGTACTGCGGCCTGAACGCTCTTTCCAACAATCTTATCATGGTAGACCGCAAGCTCCTGAAAAACCCCAACGGTCTGATTCTCGGCACGCCAGGTTCCGGCAAATCCTTCTCCGCAAAGCGTGAGATCGCCAATGTGTTCCTTGTCACCGATGACGATATTATCATCTGCGACCCTGAAGCGGAGTACGGCCCACTGGTGGAGCGTTTGCAGGGGCAGGTCATCAAGATATCTCCGACTTCAAACGATTTTATCAACCCGATGGACTTGAACCTGAATTACTCCGATGATGAAAACCCGCTGTCGTTGAAATCCGACTTCATCCTCAGTCTGTGCGAGCTCATTGTTGGCGGTAAGGACGGTTTGCAGCCGGTTGAGAAAACCATCATCGACCGTTGTGTCCGTCTCATCTATCGCAACTATCTGGGCGACCCAAAGCCTGAAAATATGCCGGTGCTGGAAGACCTGTATAACGAGCTGCGGCGTCAGGAGGAAAAAGAAGCTCAGTATATCGCCACGGCGCTTGAAATCTACGTCACCGGCTCTCTGAACGTCTTCAATCACCGCACCAACGTGAATATCCAGAGCCGCATCGTCAGCTACGATATCAAGGAGCTTGGAAAACAGCTCAAGAAAATTGGTATGCTGATTGTTCAGGATCAGGTCTGGAACCGCGTCACCGTCAACCGCGAGGCGCACAAATCCACTCGCTACTATATTGACGAAATGCACTTGCTTTTGAAGGAAGACCAGACTGCGGCCTACACCGTAGAAATCTGGAAGCGTTTCAGAAAATGGGGCGGCATTCCCACAGGAATTACACAGAACGTCAAAGACCTGCTTTCCTCCCGTGAGGTGGAGAATGTCTTTGAAAACAGCGACTATGTGTATATGCTCAACCAGGCAAGCGGAGACCGGCAAATCCTCGCCAAGCAACTTAATATTTCACCCCATCAGCTCTCGTATGTCACCCATAGCGGTGAAGGCGAAGGGCTGCTTTTTTATGGCTCGGTCATTCTGCCTTTCGTAGATCGGTTCCCCAAGGACACGGAACTGTACCGGGCAATGACAACAAAGCCGCAAGAGCGGTCAGAACAATAAATATTGAAAGGACAACGATTATGGAAAAGAACAGTCTGATGATTTTCGAGAACGAGCAGTTTGGGCGGATTCGGACACTTAACATCGATGGGACCCCATGGTTTGTGTCCGCCGATGTCTGTACCGCACTCGGCATTTCTCGTACTGCTGTAAGACGGTTGGACGATGACGAAAAGGGTGTGCGTTCAACGCACACCCCTGGAGGAACTCAGAAACTCACCGTTGTGAATGAATTTGGCCTATACAATCTGATTCTCGGTTCCCGTAAGCCGGAAGCGAAGGAGTTTAAGCGTTGGATTACACACGAGGTTATTCCCTCCATCCGCAAGCACGGCGCATATATGACCGATGCGGTCATTGAGCATCTGGACGAAAACCCGGAGCTTGTTTCCGAATACCTCCATCGTCTCCGTGACCAGAACGACAGTGCGCGAGAGCTGCGTGAACGGCTGAACGCTTCCCGCGCCGAAAACGCGCGGCTGCTCCCCAAGGCTGATTACTACGATTCATTTGTGTATGCAGACGATCTGACCTGTTTCCGCTATACGGCAAAGGAACTGGGGGTGCCTCAGAAGAAGCTTATGGGCTACCTCTTTGAACACAACTACCTGTTCCGTGACCGCCATCGCAAGGGCCGCGCCTTTGCAAAAGCTGGAAAGCGCAACGATCCGCTGTTCGCCACCCGCGACTTTTACACTCCTACTGCCGAGAAAAGCGAATACACTCTTGTGACGCCCGCCGGTAAGAAGCATTTCAAAGGGCTTGTCAGCGAAATCAGCGCGTGGATTCCCCCTGAGAAGCGTGGCGAGATCAGCGAGGGTGAGCTTGAAACCGATGCGGCGATATTTGCGAAGTGACTGCCGCTCAATTTTCACAGAACCGAGGTGATGAACTATGCCAAAGCGTGCCCCACGGCTTATCTTTACGGAAGACGAGCAGACCGCGCCGAAAGTGGCGAAAGCCGCGCAAAAGGCAAGCAAAGCCGCCGACCGTCTGGAAAAAGCCGAAGCGAAAATACCAAAGAAGACAGTAAAAAAGCAGATGCGCGTCGTTGACCAGAAAACCGGCAAGGTCACGACGCGCTTATATTTTGAGGAAGTGGACAAAAAGCGCCCACCTTCCAAGCTGTCTCACGCTGTACGAGATGCTCCCGGTGTTGCTGTCAGCTCCACCGTTCACCGCAAGCTGCGCGAAGCGGATGACGGCAACTCCGGCACAGAGGCAGCAGACACCGCACTTGGAACCGCCGAGGGCGGTTCCCGTATCGTCCAGACGGCACACCGTTCCCATCAGGAGAAGCCGTATAAGAAAGCTGATAAGGCAGAGACGGCGGCGGACAAGGCCAATGTCCTGGCGCTGAACAAGGAATATGCTGAGCAAAACGGCTCTACGGTGAATCCGTATTCCAAATGGCAGCAGAAACGGGCAATCAAGAAGGAGTTCGCCGCCGCCAAAGCCGGAAAGGGCGCAAGCAATACCGCAAAAGCCTCTGAAACCACGGCTAAAGCGGCAAAAAGGGTCGAAGAAGCGACAAAGAAAACAGGTGCGTTCATTGCCCGGCACAAAAAGGGCTTTCTTATCGTGGGCGGTATTGCCGCTGTCCTGCTCCTGTTCTCGGTCGGCTTTTCCTCCTGCTCCGTTATCATGCAGAGCCTGACCTCCAGCATCACCGCTTCAACCTACCCACTGGAAGACGCGGATATGCTTGCCGCCGAAGCCGCCTACTGCAGCATGGAAGCAGAACTGCAAGACAGCCTCGACAACTATGAACGCACCCACGATTACGACGAATACCACTATGACCTCGACGATATTGAGCATGACCCCTATGTGCTTATCTCGGCTGTCACCGCTCTCATGGGCGGTGAATGGACGATTGACGAAGTTGGTGATGTGCTCGGTATGCTGTTTGAAAAGCAGTATATCCTGACGGAAACGGTTACGACCGAAACAAGATACCGAACCGAGACCCGTACCGGAAGTTATAGCTATACAGACCCCAATACCGGCGAGACGGTAACAGAGGAGTATGAGTACGATGTTGACGTTCCATACACCTATTATATCTGCACCGTGGAACTGGAAAACTTCAACCTGTCCCATGTGCCCGTGTATATCATGTCGCAGGATCAGCTCTCCATGTACGCCATGTATATGGCGACCCTTGGCAATCGCCCAGAGCTGTTTGCTTCATCGGATTATATCCGTAAGTATTACGGCACGAAGTATGAGGTCTATGAGATACCGGCTGAAGCTCTGGAGGATGAACAGTTCGCCGCTATGATTACGGAAGCGGAAAAATATCTCGGTTTCCCCTATGTCTGGGGCGGCAGCTCACCGGCGACTTCTTTCGATTGCTCCGGTTTCGTCAGCTATGTCTGCAACAACTGCGGTGTGGGCTGGAGCTTCGGTCGTTTGGGCGCTGAGGGCCTGCGCGGTATCTGTTCCTATGTTTCTGCTGCAAACGCTAAACCCGGCGACCTCATTTTCTTTCAGGGCACTTATGACACGACCGGCGCATCCCATGTTGCCATTTACGTTGGAAACGGAATGATGATTCACTGCGGCGACCCAATCCAATACACAAGCATAGAAACAAGCTACTGGCAGCAGCATTTTATGCAGTTTGGCAGGCTGCCCAATCCGTAAAGAAGGAGGTCACACCATGAATCCCAGAATAGAAAAGCTCAAAGCGGAACGAGATAAGCTGATTGAGAAAGATACCGCATATCAGGCGCGTATCAAGGTGCTCGACGAGCAGATCATGAAGCTGGAAAACACGGATATCGTCGGCATCGTCAGAGAAAACGGACTGACTATTGATGAGCTGGCCGAGCTGATGGAACTGCTTGAAAAGCAGCCCAACGCCGCGATACCCGAGAAATTTGTGAATGTGGAGGAAGACGATGAAAAAAGGTAAATTTCGTGTGTTCAGTGTCCTGTGCGCCGTCATGCTCTGTATGGTGGCGTTTTCACAGGTTGTCTTTGCGTCTGACGGCGGTAATTACGAATCCGACGAAAGCGGAGACGCCACGGCGCCTGACGCGATTACAAGCATAGATATTGATACGGAGGCTGTACCCATGCCCACCGGAGACGGCTCCGGCGCGGCAATCGAATGGGATATTGACGCCGAGACAATCGAAGATCTTTTGTACAACTCTGGTAGTACGCAGCTCACACCGGACGGCAATCTCACGCTGGTAGATGATATCTATCAGGTGGAGAGCTACACCAGCGACGAATCCGAGCTGAAGGACAAGCAGTTCATCACCGTTCAGACGAAGAACGGCAATTACTTCTATCTCATTATCGACCGCAGCGGAGACACGGAGAATGTTTACTTCCTCAATATGGTGGATGAGGCTGACTTGATGGCGCTCATGGAGGACGGAGACAGCGACACGACCGTTAGCTGCACCTGCACGGATAAATGCGTCGCCGGAGACGTGAACACCTCCTGCCCGGTCTGCAAGAACAATATGAGCGAGTGTACCGGAAAGGAAGCCGCCGTAGAACCGGATTCCACGACTGAGCCGGATGCTACCGGTGAGGATGAGCCCGAAACCGAGAATTCCGGCAGCAATACCGGCATTCTTCTTGTCGTGCTGGTTGTAGCCCTTGCAGGCGGCGGGGCTCTGTATTGGTTCAAGTTCCGTAAGCCCAAGGCGGACACCAAGGGCAGTGCCGATCTGGATGATTACGACTACGGCGATGACGAGGATGACGACGAAGACCTAGAGTTTGAACAGGACGATGAGACCGATGCATCCGATGATGAAAACAAAGAATAAGGAGAAAAGAATATGAAGCTTGTTATTGCTGAAAAGCCCAGTGTTTCCAAATCCATTGCCGCTGTACTCGGTGTGAAAAAGCGTGAGGACGGCTATCTGGAGGGCAATGGCTATATCGTGTCATGGTGTTTCGGCCATCTGGCGGAGCTTGCCGACGCGGAGACCTACGATGAGAAATACGCCAAATGGCGCTATGACGATCTGCCTGTTATGCCGAACCCGTGGCAGTACACCGTCAGCCGGGACAAGAAAAAGCAGCTTGATCTGCTGTGCTCCCTGATGAAGCGAAACGATGTGACCGAGGTTATCAACGCCTGCGACGCGGGGCGCGAGGGAGAGCTTATCTTCCGCACCGTCTACAATCTCTCCGGCTGCAGGAAGCCCATGAAGCGGCTCTGGATTTCCTCTATGGAGGATGCCGCTATTCTCGACGGCTTTGCCAATCTCAAGGATGGCAAGGATTACGACCTTCTCTATGAATCCGCGCTCTGCCGCAGCAAAGCGGACTGGCTGGTGGGCATCAATGCCACACGGCTTTTCTCTGTGCTGTATCATAGGACGCTGAATGTGGGGCGTGTGGTTTCCCCCACGCTGGCGCTCATCGTCCAGCGCGAGGCGGAGATTGACGCTTTCAAGCCGGAATCGTTCTACACTGTAGAGATGGACAGTGGGGATTTCAAAGCCGTATCGGAGAAATACAAGAGCAAGTCCGAAGCCGAAGCCGTTATCTCTGCCTGTAAAGGGCAGACGGCTACGGTAAAGACGATGGAGCGCGTTGAAAAAGCGGAAAAGGCCCCGGCGCTCTATGATCTGACCACCCTCCAGCGAGACGCCAACCGCATTCTCGGTTATACCGCCCAACAGACCTTGGATTACCTCCAGAGCCTCTATGAAAAGAAAATGACTACCTACCCCCGCACCGACAGCCGCTATCTGACCGATGATATGGAAGATTCCGTCAAGGCAATCGTGCTGCGTGCTGCCGGTATGCTGGATGTAGATGCTCCCACCGTTGCAAGCCCCGGTCAGGTCTGTGACAGCAAGAAGGTCTCTGACCACCACGCTGTCATTCCTACCATACTTGCCAGTGAAGCTGACCTTTCCGGTCTTCCTGCCGGCGAGCGTGAGGTGCTGATGCTGGTCTGCCGTCAGGTTCTGATGGCCGTCAGCGAATCCTATCGGTATGAGCAGACAACCGCCGTTATGGAATGCGGCGGTTATTCTTTTACCGCCAAAGGTAAAACGGTCACAAATATGGGCTGGAAAGCTTATCTCACTCAGGAGCAGAAGGACAAATCCCTGCCGGAGCTCGCGGAGGGTAATGCGTATACGCCCAATGATATTTCCGTAAAGGAGGGCAAGACCACGCCGCCCAAGCATTTTACGGAAGACACACTTCTTTCCAGCATGGAGACCGCCAGTAAAGAAGATATGCCCGACGATGCCGAGCGCAAAGGGCTGGGCACTCCCGCTACCCGCGCCGCAATTCTGGAAAAGCTGGTCTCTGCCGGCTTTGTGGAGCGCCGCAAGAGCAAGAAAGCGGTCAATCTCATTCCCGTGCAGGCGGGTATTTCCCTTATTACCGTCCTGCCGGAGCAGCTTCAATCTCCGCTTCTCACCGCCGAATGGGAGCAGCGTTTGAAACAGGTGGAGCACGGTGAGCTGTCCGCCGACACGTTCCTGTCGGAGATTTCGGATATGGTCTCCGAGCTTGTGAACGGCTATGAGGTCATCCGTGGTGCAGAAACACTCTTTCCCTCCGGTCGGCCCGTTGTCGGCAAGTGCCCGCGCTGCGGCTGTAATGTGACCGAGAGCAAGAAGGGCTATTTCTGCGAGAGCACAGCTTGTCGCTTCGGTCTCTGGCGTGACAACAAGTTCCTGACCGCAAAGAAAATCAACCTGACGAAAAAGATGGCGACCTCGCTCCTAAAGGATGGACGCACCTATGCCAGCGGTATCTATTCGGAGAAGACCGGCAAGAATTACGACGCTTTCATCGTGCTTGAGGATGACGGCACGCGCTCAACCTACAAGCTGGATTTTACCAAAGAAGACAGATAAATCACCTGCGGCTCCTACATGGGTATTCCTGTGTGGGAGCCGCATTCTCTGGAAAGGGGTAAAGACATTTGACAATGGTTCTATATTATGCGGTACTGTTCGCCGCCAAGGTGCTGGACAACACTCTGAGCACAGCCAAAACAATTCTCATACAGCGCAATCGCTGTATTCTCGCCGGTATCAGTCTGGCGGCATCCAACTTCATCTACTACTGGATTACCAAGCTGATTGTTACCTCGGACGGCGTTTTGGCCATTCTTATTGTGTCGCTTGCCAGCGGCGTCGGGTGCTGCCTTGCCGTGGCAGTAAACAATCGCCTGTCCAAAGAAAAGGCCTATGTGAATGTAGTCATGTCGGATAACCGTGAGGCGATGCAGCAGTTCCGAGACTTCCTCGCCGGTAGCCATATCACCAACGTGGCAGCAGACAGCTACACGCGGGATTGGAGCACTAAAACCATCACAGTGACTGCCTACGCCGAAACAAAGGCACAGAGCAGGCTCATCAATGACTATCTCGAAAACAGTCCGCTGAAATACAAGCGGGTAATTCAAAAAACGTAAAGGAGGTCTTGCCTCATGGCAGAAGCCCAGACAAATAAGGAACGTCTCAAGGAAATAACCGACAGCATCGAGACCGGAATCCGCGAGTTGTTCCAGTCGGATAAATATAAGCAGTATTTGACCACTATGAGCCGTTTTCATCGGTACAGCGTCAACAATCAGATGCTCATCTATCTCCAGAAGCCCGACGCTACGCTCTGCGCGTCCTTCACCTCGTGGAAAAACAAGTTTGAGCGCAGTGTGATGAAGGGTGAAAAAGGTATCAAGATTATTGCGCCTACGCCTTATAAGAAAATGATTGAGCAGGAGAAGCTCGACCCTGATACCAAAAAACCCATACTGGATGCGGACGGCAAGGTCATCACCGAGGAAAAGGTCATCCAGATACCCATGTACAAGGTAGTGACGACCTTTGATTATTCTCAGACTGACGGAAAGCCCCTGCCGGAGCTGGCAGAAAACCTGACCGGCAACGTGCAGAACTACGATGTTTTTATGGAGGCCCTGCGGCGTTCTGCGCCGGTTCCCATCGCTTTTGAGGCTATGAGCGCTAATATGGACGGCTATTTCTCCACAACAGACCAGCGCATTGCCATCCGCGAGGGCATGAGTGAGGTGCAGACCGTCTCCGCCGCAATCCACGAGATGGCCCACTCCAAGCTCCACAACAAGGAACTGCCGGAGGTCACGGAGCAGTGGAAGGTTGTCATAGTCAGTGAAGGCGGCACGAAGCAAGACCTGAACAGCGGATTTAATACCGAAGCCGAGGCCATCGCAGAGGCTGAGGCTCACAACTGGAAGTATGTCGATGAGAATCAGTTTGAGTGGCGGTTAGAGATTGATGAAGATACCTCTATTGCTGAGTTCGTCAAAAAGAGCCGCAGCGCCGAAGAATTGGAAGCTGAGTCTGTTTCTTTCTCCGTTTGCGCTTACTATGGCATTCAGACAGGAGAAAACTCCTTCGGCTATCTCGCCAGCTATTCCAGGGATAAGGAGCTGTCCGAGCTTCGTGCCAGTCTGGAAACCATCAACAAAACCTCCAGCGGTCTTATCACGGATATTGACCGGAATTACGCCGCGATTATGAAGGAACGTGGGCTGGATAAGGCAGTGCCAGAACAGATTTCACCTACCGTGGAATATCTTATGCACAGCAATCCAACCGCTACCGGCGATGCTGATCGGTGTTTTGTTCAGGCATACACGAAGCAGGACGGAGAGCTTATTCTGGGAGATATTATCGGTGTCAGCACAGCAGAGCAATGCCGTGAAATTTCTGCGGCACTGAACGAGGGCAGTTTAACCGTTCCTGACGCAAAGGCGGCCTTTGCGCTTGACGTGCCCTCGATAGGCACAGAAACGCCGACTGCACCGGTCTCCGAGATTACGGTTGAGGAAACGCTAGTAACGACTGCACCGGATAACGGTGCTGTTCCTGACCCGGCTATCTCTATTGAGAGCATGAACGCTTACGGCTATACAGATGTGGATATGCTGCCGCTGACAAAAGACCGGGCACTGGAGCTTGCGGAGCGTGATGTAACCGTATATCTGCTTCACCCGGACAATACCGAGGCAATGGCTTTTGACACAGATGAGGTTCAGAGCTTTGACGGCATTTTCGGTATTACCCGTGAAGATTGGGACGCTGTAAAGGACGAACTCGGCGTTAGTGAGCCACAGAGAGATATTGAGGCCGAGTTTCTTTCCAGCCCAAACGATTCCTTTGCCATTTATCAGCTGCGGGATGCTCCCGAGCTTACAGAGCTTCGGTTTATGAACTCAGACTATTTGCAGAGGAAAGGACTTGAAATCCAGCGTGAAAACTATACCTCCGTGTATGCAAGCAATCTTGGTACTGCCGGTGACGAGCAGGACAAGCTGAATCAGATCTACGCCACGTTCAATAATGACCGTCCAGCCGACTTCACAGGACACAGCCTGTCTGTAAGCGACATCGTTGCGCTCAAGCAGGCAGGTGGCGTATCCTGTCATTACGTTGACAGTTGGGGCTTCAAGGAGCTGCCCACGTTTCTGCCACAGCAGAACTACCTCAAAAACGCTGAAATGGCTATGGAGGACGATTACAACCAGATTGATGGAATCGTCAACAACGGGAAAAAGGAGACTGTTGCGGAGCTGGAGGAAAAAGTGAAGGCCGGTCAGCCCATATCCCTGTTGGGTTATGTGGAAGCTGTACGCCGTGAGGCTGAGCCGCAGAAGCAGCCGGAACGCTCGGAAAAGAAGCCCTCCGTCATTGCGATGCTCCATAGCAACGTATCTGAAAAACCACTCAAAACAGCGCCTGCAAAGAGTGCGGAAAGGGAGATTTAAGGCATGGCTGTTGACGCGATGAATGAACGCTTTGAGGAAGTCGAGTTTCAGGGTAAGACCGTCCTGTTCACAGATTGCCGCGTACAGAAGGACACCATTCCCGAAGGGCTGCACCGCTATGAGATACGGCACACCGATGACGATTGGGGCGAGCCCTGTCAGCTTGGGTATGGAATCGTGGTCAATCACTTCGGGACACTCATATCCAATGAAGCTATTCAGCTTGACCCCAGCGGTCATCTGGACTTTGACGCCGACGATATGAACTTTCTGGGCAACGGCTATGTGTCGATTGGCGAGTATCTGGAGGAACACCCGCCCGTAGACAAAACCGTCTTTGAAATCCTACCCATTGACGCAGACAAGACTGATTGGCTCTACTCCGATGATAGCAAGGATGCAGAACGCGGGCTGGTAGGCCATCTTCGGGGCGACTTTGGCGGCGGCAAAGAGTTCTGGACTACTTGGTGGCCGCACAACGATGACAAACTGAACACGCAGTCTTTCAAAACAGAGCTGGACGCTGTTGTAAACTGGCTTCGTCAGGACTTCGGCCCTCTGAACAATCTCCGTAGTATGGAGGGTTTCTGCAAGCTCCGCGAGGACAGAGCCAAGGTACAAGCATCACTCCCAGCCTATGGCTTTCAGATTGAGATGCCGGAGCATCAATACTTCCTGCGCTGCAATCCCTCATGCGGAGACTATAATTTCTATCTCTACTGTGCGGACAAGGAGGCGCAGCGCCTGTTTGAACGGGACAGAGATAAAGTCAGCGAGAAAAAGCTCTCGATAATTCAAAAACTCAGAGACACATCGAAACAAGAAGCTAAAATAACAGCGCCGAAAAAGAGCGCGGAAATGGAGATTTGATGATGAATAACTTCACTCAGGACGAAATAAACCTCATGTGCATCTACAATACCGGCACGAAGGATGGCCTTATGGACGCTCTCACTGCCATGCGGGAGTACCTTGAGCCGGAGGAAGCCGAGCTGCGCGACCTGACGGATTCGGTGCTCGATAAGCTGGAGCGCATCAGCGATGAAGAATACGAGGCGATGGAGCTGTACCCGGATTTTGACGAATAAGCGGTAGAAAAGGACACAATATGGCGGTATAATATAGGGCAGAAGTCTTGGGGCTTCTGCCTTATAAATCGGCATTTGTTCGGATGTTTTGTTTATCTGCCAAGGCTCTCTTTTTCCGGCTGATATTGAGAGGACAGAACCCTACGCTGCTGATAGAATATTGATCAAGGAGCATCCCTGCAATGATGGCGGGTGGATTCATTATCGAGTTATCCGCGAAGAACACCTTGACGACATAAAGACCGCGCTGGCACTGCGTTGCTCTTAATGCTTGTCGGTCAAATTGGAAACAGGCTTGGATATTATTTATATTTTGCGATGGAGCGTCCTATGAAAACACTAAAAAAATATGCAGCACCAATCATCATGTTTGCCGTTTTTGAAGCAATCGCGATCACGCTATGGCTGACGTTGGACAATCTGTTTTATCTGCTGAATTTCACATATATCGGAGGAGCAATTGCGGTTGGTCTGATCCTTTATATCAGGAAAGTCAAATACGCGCGGCGTATTGTTCAGCTTGCTGTCGGACTATATATGCTCGTATATCTCGGATTGATTTGTAACGAAAATATGCAGATAGAGGGATTTTGGTACTATCTGTTCCTCGGCGTGTTTGAAGCGGCGACCATCCATTATGCCATAGCAAAAATCTTCGGGCCGCTGCTGTTCGGAAGAGGCTGGTGCGGATATGCCTGCTGGACGGCAATGGTGTTGGATTTCCTGCCCTATAAGCATCCGAAGGAGCCGCGGAAAAAGATTGGCTATATTCGCTATCTCACGTTTGCCGCGTCCCTGATTTTTGTAGGCGCACTGTTCCTGTTCCGCGTCGGCAATTTGGAGACGATCATGTTCTGGAGCTTTGTGATCGGAAACGTCCTGTACTATGCGGTCGGAATCGGGCTGGCTTTCGCGTTCAAGGATAACCGGGCTTTTTGCAAATACATATGTCCGATCACCGTTTTCCTGAAGCCGATGAGCTATTTCTCCCTGATGCGCGTAACCGTGGATGCAGATAAGTGCGTTTCCTGCGGCAAATGCAAAAAAGTTTGCCCAATGAATGTTGACGTAACAGACAACTCGCGCAAGCGGCTCAATGGAACCGAGTGTATTCTTTGCCATGAGTGCATTGATTTATGCCCCAAAAAGGCGCTGCGCTAATATCCGGCGGAAAATGAGCACAATCTCCCGCGCGTCTCATTCCACTTGATCTTGATATGGAAGATGAACAGAACGATGAATCAAAAGCTATAAATCAGCCTATGGTGTAGAGGAGGAAGCTACGATTGAACGGAAAAGGAACGAGGATCGGCGCGTGCCTGTTGGCCGGGAGCATGGATACAATGGTTCGGTTTTACAGGGATATTTTGGGCTTTCATACGCAGTGGAGCGGCGGGGATTTTGCGGAGTTTGAGACGGCAAGCGGTGAGCTGTCCCTGTTTATGTACATCCGGAGAGCGTTTGCCCAGGCGATTCGGGAGAGCTACATTCCCCCAAAGGGAATCAACCAGACCTTTGAAATTGCTCGTTGGCTGCCCTGCTATGCCGATGTGGACGCGGAGTATGCGCGGCTGTCAAAGCTGGGCGTGCAATTCCCAACGGGAGAGCCGACTACCTTCTCCTTCGGTATCCGCAACTTTTATGTGGCCGATCCGGAGGGCAACCTGCTTGAAATCGGCAGCAGAAGTGAAACGTAACTTACAGTTTATCGAGGTAACATATAACTGAATACCCCCGTACATAGCCGATTGGTTCACGCCAGTCGGCTAATTTTTTTGACAGGAGGAAAAGCCTATGCCAAGCAGTATACAGGCGTACCGTCAGATGGCGGACAATGCTCAGCGGCAGATCACCGGCAGTCATCAAAGCTGGATGGCGTTCTTGCAGACCGCCGCGCGGCTGTACAAGTACCCGTATAACGAGCAGGTCATGATACACGCCCAGAGACCGAATGCCACTGCCTGCGCCGAATATGACTTCTGGAACGAGCGCATGGGGCGGTATGTACGCCGAGGCTCTAAGGGTATCGCCGTCATCGACACGACGGGAGATAATCCCAAGCTGAAATACGTCTTTGATGTGGCTGATACCGGCACAAGAGAGAACTCTCGCTCGGTGAATCTGTGGGAGCTTCGCCGGTCGCACAACGATACTGTATCTGCCATGCTGGAACGAAGCTATGACGTTTCGGGTGAGCATGGTCTCCAAGACCAGCTTGAGCGTGTCGCGGCACAGCTCGCGGATGAGTATTGGAACGAGCACCAGCGGGATATGCTCGACATCCTTGAGGATTCATTTCTTGAGGAGTATGATGATTTCAATGTCGGAGTGCAGTTCCGAAACGCCGCTACCGTCAGCATCACCTACGCCCTCATGTCCCGCTGCGGACTGGAGCCGGACGATTACTTTGAGCATGAGGATTTCCTCTCGGTTTTCGACTTCAATACCCCGGTTACGGTCTCGGCCCTCGGTACGGCAGTCAGCGAGATCAATCAACAAGTGCTGCGGCAAATAGAAATCACTATAAGAAATTATGAGTGCGCTCACAGCGCAGAAAGGACAGATGAAAATGGAAGAACTGACCTATACCAAGAACGGAGATTACCTGATTCCCGACCTGAGCCTGACAGAGCAGCAGGAAACCCCGCTGGGCAAGTACGGGAGGATGCGGAAAACGTACCTGAAGGAGCATCGCCCGATACTCTGGAACAGGATGATTCTCTCGGAGACCCTGTACCCGCATCTGCGGGAGATCGACGAGACGGCGAACCGGCGCTTGGAGCGGATGATGCCGGAGCTGATGAAGCTGAACGGAGTAACGGAGGGCCTGAAAGCAGAAGACCCAATGAAGTGGGTGGGCTTGATGAACAACCTGAAAGCGCAGGCGGAGGAAACGATTCTCGCGGAGCTGGTTTTCAACTAAACGAGCCCTCGGCGGCGGGAAGCGTCCAACTGAGCTTCTTTCCCACGGAAGGCGAACAAATCGCGTATATTGATGAAGCGGAGAGTGTTGCACAAACGCCCTTCGCTTTTTCTTTTGCCCAGGAGGATATAGACCATGTTCTCCGGCTTGGCGGCAACAATGACAATAGCCGTGAGCGTGTCGCCGCACAGTATATGATGCTGAAATCGCCGGACGATATCGCTGGCTTTCTCAGTCGTGAGTATGTCGGAGGCGGCGGCTTCGTCACGGATAACGGCAGAATGAGCGCGTGGTTTGCTGAGGACGGCATTCATCTTGCCAGGGGCGATTCTGCCAGATATGTGCAATCGGCACAGGTCGTTCCGTGGTCGGACGCGGCTGCGCGTATCGGGGAGCTTTTGGATCAGGGGCAGTTTGCCACTAATGTTGAGCTTGCCGAGACGGACGGATATACCCGTGGTCAGCTCGCTCAGTCCCTTTGGTATCTTAAACACGATTTCGATGAACCGGCAAAAGAGCAGGGCTTTCTATCCATTATGGAGGATTTCAGAGGCGGCAGTTTTCCCGATGAGACTGCAAAACTTTCTGAGGCGTTATCTCACCCGGAGCATCTTGCTACAATCACAAGGGAATATGAGCAGTTTTTGACCGCATACCGCGAAGACCGTGGTTTACTTCGATTCCATTACCATCATGCCGGTGAAATGCTTGACCGTCTGCAAGAGCTCGCGCTCCCGTGGCGGAAATATCAGACGGAGATGGCGGAGGTTCCGGCTACGGGACGCTTCATCACGGATGATGAGATCAATGCCGCATTATCCGGTGGGAGCAACGTGGAAGGCGGCAAGGGCCGTATTTACGCCCATTTCACAGAGAAGCACACGCCCAAGGAACAGACGGACTTTTTGAAAGACGAGTACGGTATCGGCGGCGGCAACAACGCGATTCCAGACTCCTTCCGCAGCAACAAGGATTACAGCGGCAAGGGTATCCGTCTGCAAAAGCCGGACTGCGCAAATATAGAGCTGTCTTGGAACAATGTTGCCAAGCGCGTATCTGAGCTTGTCCGCAAAGGCCGCTATCTCACGCCGGAGGAAAAGACCAGATACGATGAGCTGCACGCTCCGCAGAAACCCGAAACGGCTGTCACAGCTTCATATGCCGACTATCTATCGGTAAAGGACGCTCACGCAGATGATGTTGTGCTTTATCAGGTGGGCGACTTCTTCGAGATGTACGGCGCTGACGCAGAGACCGCCGAGGTGGTTTTGGAGCTTACGCCCACGACCCGCACTTTAGAGGGTGAGCGCGTTCCCATGTGCGGTATCCCGTCAAACAGGCTGGAGCAGTATGTAAACAAGCTGCATGACGAAGGTTACGACGTGACCATCTCCGGTATTGAGCAATTAAGCGGTGAGCGCCGTGTATTCTCACTGCTCTCCGTAGACCACGCTGCCGAGCGTGATATTGATACCCATGAAGCGGAGTCAGGCGCAGACGGCACAAAGGTTTTTTTCGAAGCCGTGCCGGAGCACCTCACCGTCCGAGAGCACCTTGAACAGTACAAGCCCGTAGTCATTGCCGCAGTTTCAGAGAACACCCGCTATCGCAACGCCTGTGGCCATTCCGACCGTGAAAATGCCGCGATAGAGTGCAACGCCGCTGTACGCAATGCAGTCCTTAATTCCGACGATTTGGAGCTTATCCGGCTATTTTCGGATGTGCCTGAGTTCCGAAGCCAGCTCCGCCAAGAGGTGTTTGACGATACCTATCCGCAGCTTCACGAGCTTCTGCGTCCGCTCTCTCAAGATGATATTGACTCTGCGCTTCAAAGCTGGAACGGAGATGTTGCCAGCAAACGTCATGTGCAGGACTATATTACAGAGCATGCCCGCGACAAGGACACCGCTGCTTGGCTCGCCAGAGAGTACGGCGGCACCGACAGCAAAAGCCTCTTTATTATCCGTGCCGGGAGCCCCGAAGCTTTAGAGCTGCCGTGGGCAAAGGTTCAGCGTCGTATCGCTCAGCTTGTCCAAGAGAACAAATTCTTCACCGAGCAGGAGTTGGACGATTTTGAGGATATCGATACAGCGGCTATCCGCGAAGCTCTGAATAGTCCCGAAGCGCAGGAGCGCGTGGACCGCATGATGGAGGAAGCGGATAAAATTGCTGCAGAGAGTGCTCCCTCGCCATATGAGCGTTTCACCGTTGTTGAGAGTGAAAACGGTTGGGCAATCTGGGATGACCTCCACGATGGCTACTATATCGACGAGGACGATGTCTCTGAGGAGTTTACAAGCCGGTGGCAGGCTGAGGATTATCTAAAAGAAGTCCAAAAGTCAGTTGCTGAAAAGGATGCCGCAGAATGGCTTGCGGTTGAGCAGGCCAAGGTCATCCCCGATACAGAGACGGCGTCACGAGAAGCAATCACATCAGAACGATATGTAATCCATCAGACCTTGGGTGTAAAAGCGGGGTTTGTCTCCACATTCAGCATTTGGGACAATGAGCTTGACCGGCCTTATGCTGAGGGCAATATACCGCTTGAGTTTGCAACACTAAGTGAAGCTGAAAGCTATCTCGCAGATATTCTGCGCACATCCCAGCCTGCACAGGAGCAAATGGCAGATATGTCCCCAGAGCGCATGGAGCAGATAGCCGAGGCGTTTGAAGCCGCAGGGCTTTCTTATGATGATATCAACAGCTATGGCGGTTATCTGGTATTCCATGAGGCTGGCGGCAACCCCTACACCTTTGAGAGTTGGGAAGAAGCAGCCGACTGGATTGATGGCGTTGTATTTGACGACCCGGAGCGAAGTGTCGCCGCCGAGCGCGTAATGCACCCGGAACGATTTGAACGTGCCGAACCGGAGCAAGCACCATTCCCATACTCCGTTGGCGATACCGTCTATCTGGAGGATGGCAAGGCATTCATTATCACAGAGGTGAGAGATACCTCCGTTCAGCTTCAGGACCCGACGCTCCGTTATCCCATCTTCCGCGCCGAGAGTATGGAGAGCTTTATGCGGCTCATGGCGCGTTACCCTCAGCCTGAGCGCACCGTGCCCGAACCAGCCACGCGCATGACAACAGAAACAGAAGCGATTTATCCGGCAGAAGAAAACGGTCTGCCCTATGATATCGTCATTGAGCGTCTGCATATCGAAGAACCGGAACACACGCCGCCGACGAACGAGCCTGCGGAGATTCAGCCTCCTGCGGAGAACTTCCGTATCTCCGATGACGATTTGGGCGCAGGCGGCGCAAAGGCCAAGTTCCGCATGAATATGGACGCTATCAATCTCCTGAAGGAGCTGGAATCCGAGGGCAGACAGGCAACGCCGGATGAACAGGAGGTCTTGTCCAAGTATGTCGGTTGGGGCGGTCTCGCAGATGCCTTTGATGACGGCAAGCCGGCATGGTCAGCAGAATACGCTGAACTGACAGCAGCTCTCACGCCAGAGGAATACGAAGCTGCCAGAGCCTCTACGCTGAACGCTCACTACACCTCTCCGACTGTAATCCGCGCTATCTATGAAGCTGTCGGCAATATGGGCTTCCAGACCGGAAATATTTTGGAGCCTTCCATGGGCGTCGGCAATTTCTTCGGTATGCTGCCGGAGGAAATGTCTGCCTCAAAGCTCTACGGTGTGGAGTTGGACAGTATCACCGGGCGAATTGCCCAGCAGCTCTATCCAAAGGCCAATATCACAGTGGCCGGTTTTGAAACGACTGACCGCAAAGACTTCTATGATCTGGCTGTCGGCAACGTGCCCTTTGGACAATATCAGGTGAACGACCGGGCTTACAACAAGCTCGGTTTTTCCATCCACAACTACTTTTTTGCAAAGGCGCTCGATCAGGTGCGTCCGGGCGGCGTAGTGGCCTTTGTGACCTCCCGCTATACAATGGATGCCAAGGATAGCAGCGCCCGTAAGTATATCGCTCAGCGTGCGGATTTTCTCGGCGCAGTCAGACTGCCCAACAATGCTTTCCGTGCCAATGCCGGAACGGATGTTGTTTCGGATATCATCTTCCTGCAAAAGAGAGACCGGCCTATTGAGATTGATGAGGACTGGATTCACCTCGGGCAGAACAAAGATGACTTCTCGATCAACAGCTACTTCACCGAGCACCCTGAAATGATACTCGGCAATCAGACCTCTGAGAGCACTCAGTATGGGCATCAGGACTTCACGGTCACGCCCACTGAGGGCGCGGTTCTTTCCGAACAGCTCCATGAGGCAGTTCAACAGATTCGCGGAACCTATACCGAAGCGGAGCTGCCGGAGCTGGGCGAAGGCGAAGTAATTGACACGTCAATTCCCGCAGACCCGGACGTTCGCAATTACAGCTATACGATTGTAGACGGTGATGTGTATTACCGCGAAAACAGCCGCATGGTGAAGCCGGAGCTGAACGCAACAGCTATTGAGCGCGTCAAAGGCATGGTGGAACTGCGCGACTGTGTGCAAAAACTCATTGGTCAGCAGATGGACGGGTATATTCCCGATACTGCCATTCAGCAGACGCAGGCGGAACTGAACGAGCTGTACGACAGCTTTACCGAAAAATACGGCCTCATCAACAGCCGTGGTAATGCACTGGCCTTTGCTGACGATAGCTCCTATTATCTGCTATGCTCTTTGGAGATGCTGGACGAGGATAACAACCTCTCCCGTAAGGCGGATATGTTCACCAAGCGCACGATCAAGCCCCATGAGGTCGTGACAAGCGTTGATACCGCCTCCGAAGCTTTAGCACTCTCCATTTCGGAAAAGGCCGGTGTGGATATGGAGTATATGAGCCAGCTCACCGGAAAGACGGAGGACGAGCTTGCCCAAGAGCTGACCGGCGTTATTTTTGTTGACCCCACAAACGATAAGTATGTGCCTGCCGATGAGTATCTATCCGGTAATGTCCGTGAAAAGCTGCGTTTGGCACAACTCGCATTACCGGCTGACCCCAAATTCCAAATCAATATAAACGCATTGACCGCCGCCCAGCCCAAGGATTTGGACGCATCGGAGATTGAAGTTCGGCTCGGTGCGACGTGGATTGATAAGGAATATATCCAGCAGTTCATGTTCGAGACCTTTGAACCGGCGTATTACCTGCGCAGAAGTATTGAAGTAAACTACTCGGATTTCACCGCCGAATGGAATATCTCCGGCAAAAGCAGCGTCGGCTACGGAGATATCAACGCTAGAATGACTTACGGCACGGAGCGAGTGAACGCCTATAAGATTTTGGAGGACACGTTAAACCTCCGCGATGTGCGTATCTATGACACCAAGACAGATCCAGACGGTAAGGAGCGCCGCGTTCTCAATTCTAAAGAGACCACCCTTGCTCAACAGAAGCAGCAGGCCATCAAGGATGCTTTTCAGGATTGGATATGGAAAGACCCGGACAGGCGGCGTAAGCTGACGCAGAAATACAATGAGCTGTTCAACAGCACCCGGCCCCGCGAGTATGACGGTCAGCATATCACGTTCTCCGGCATTAATCCTGAAATCCGTCTGAGAGAACACCAGCTAAATGCCGTCGCCCATATCCTCTACGGCGGGAACACGCTGCTTGCACACGAGGTGGGCGCGGGCAAAACCTTTGAAATGGTCGCCGCCGCTATGGAATCAAAGCGCCTCGGTCTCTGTCAGAAACCGCTTTTCACCGTCCCCAACCACTTGACGGAGCAGTGGGCGTCAGAGTTTTTGCGTCTGTATCCCTCTGCAAATATCCTTGTGGCTACTAAGAAAGACTTTGAATCGAAGAACCGAAAAAAGTTCTGTGCCCGTATCGCCACCGGCGACTATGATGCTGTTATCATCGGGCACTCGCAATTTGAACGCATTCCGGTCTCGCAGGAGCGTCAGGAACGGCTTTTGCAGGAACAGATAGATGAAATCACGGATGGTCTGGAGGAGCTCAAGGCGAGCCGCGCAGAGCGTTTCACGATAAAGAGCTTGGAGCGCACCAGAAAAGGGCTTGAAACAAAGCTGAAAAAGCTTCAGGACAGCGGACGAAAAGACGATGTTATTACCTTTGAGCAGCTTGGTGTTGACAGGCTCTATGTGGACGAAGCACACAATTTTAAGAATTTGTTCCTCTACACAAAAATGCGGAATGTGGCCGGTCTCTCCACGATAGACGCGCAGAAATCCTCGGATATGCTTCTGAAATGCCGCTATATCGACGAAGCCACGGGCGGCAAGGGAATCGTATTCGCCACGGGTACACCGGTCTCAAACTCCATGACGGAGCTTTACACTATGATGCGATATCTCCAGCATGACACCATTCAGCGCAAGGGGCTTGCCCACTTCGATTGTTGGGCTTCCACCTTCGGTGAAACTCAGACCGCGATCGAGCTTGCCCCCGAAGGCACGGGATATCGGGCGCGTACAAGATTCAGCAAGTTCTTCAATTTGCCGGAGTTGATGACGCTGTTCAAGGAGGCAGCTGATATCAAAACCTCTGACCAGCTCAATCTTCCGACACCTACGCCAATCTATCACAATGTTGTGGCGCAGCCCACGGAGATACAGGAGAGCATGGTACAGGAACTGTCGGAACGGGCAGCGAAAGTTCATGCCGGTATCGTGGACGCTTCGGTGGATAATATGCTCAAGATTACGTCGGATGGACGCAAGCTCGGTCTTGACCAGCGCGTTATCAATCCCGACCTGCCTGATGATCCCGGCAGCAAGGTCAACCAGTGCGTAGACAATATCTATCGCATCTGGGATGAAGGACAATCCGAAAAGCTGACACAGCTTGTTTTCTCGGATTTGTCCACGCCCAAGACTGCGCCAACAAAGTGTGCTGCAAAAGCCGCAGCCGGTAATCTGGACAGCCCTGAGCTTCACGCTCTGGAGCAGCTCAATCAGGGTGAGGACGCGGAAACGCCGTTCTCGGTCTATGATGATATCCGCGAAAAGCTCGTTGCCAGAGGCGTGCCCCGTGAACAGATTGCCTTTATCCATGAGGCAAATACGGAGGTTCGGAAGAAAGAATTGTTCGCAAAAGTCCGCTCCGGACAGGTGCGTGTACTCATTGGAAGCACCTTTAAGATGGGAGCCGGCATGAACGTCCAAGACCGGCTCGTTGCGCTCCATGACCTGGATTGTCCGTGGAGGCCGGGAGATTTGGAGCAGCGTTCCGGTCGTATTATTCGCCAGGGCAACAAAAACCCGGAGGTGCATATTTACCGTTACGTCACGGAAAAAACCTTCGATTCGTACCTCTGGCAAACTGTGGAAAATAAGCAAAAGTTCATCTCGCAGATTATGACTTCCAAGTCTCCTGTGCGCTCCTGCGAGGACGTGGACGAGACTGCTTTGTCCTATGCGGAGATCAAGGCGCTGTGCGCCGGTGACGACCGCATCAAGGAGAAAATGACGCTGGATGTGGACGTTGCCAAGCTCAAGCTGATGAAGGCAAGCCACCAAAGTCAGCAGTACCGTTTGGAGGATAATCTCCTGCGCCATTTCCCGGAACAGATAGAAAAGAACAAGGGCTTCATCACCGGCTTTGAGGCAGATATTAGAACGCTTACCGAGCATCCTCATCCGAAGGATGGCTTTGCAGGCATGGAGGTCAAGGGCGATAAACTGACTGACAAAGACAATGCCGGTGCTGCGATTCTGGAAGCCTGCAAGGACGCGAAAGGCTTAGAGCCGGTCTCTATCGGCAGCTATCGCGGCTTTGCAATGAGCTTGACCGTGGAGGACTTCGGTAAAGATTATGTGCTCACGCTCAAGGGGCAGATGACCCATCGCGTCACACTGGGCAAGGACGCAAAGGGCAATCTCATTCGTATCGACAACGCACTCGCCGCCATGCCGGAGCGAATGACCAATGTGCAGAACACGCTGGATAATCTCTATAAGCAGGTAGAGCACGCAAAGGCAGAGCTGGGCAAGCCCTTTCCGCATGAGGACGAGTTGAAAGAAAAGTCGGCGCGTCTGGCAGAACTGAATATTGCGCTCAATATTGATGACAGGACGCCGATGGAACAGTTTGCCGATGAATCCGCTACGGAAAAACGTGAGCGGTCATCCGTCATAGAAAAGCTGAAAAGCTTCTCTGCCCAAACGCAGGGACAGCAACACAAAAATCACGAACAGGAGGAACGATGATTATGAATAACGATGAACTCAACACCAAGCTCTACGAAAAGATGTTTGCGGAGCAGGACACGTTCAGAGATTGGCTGCTGGGGCAGGAACCCGCAGCCGTACTGGATCACGCTTATGAATACACCATGCGGGAGGATATTTTGATGTCGCTGGAGTACAACGATCTCACCGATGCGCAGGCACAGTCGCTGCTTTCATCGAAAACGCCGCTTGAGGATGTATTCCATGAGTTTGAAAACCGGGAGACCGACCACATGGAAAATATTCTCGACTGTATTACCGGCAGAGCCAACGATGTTGTGCAGCGGAAGCACGAAGAAATCTTGAACACGCCGATTTACAATCACTCCGGCGCATATGCCCGCGAGCATGACGAGCTTCCGGTTTACCGCGCCTCCAACAATGCGAATATCGCCTGTAAGGAGGCACTGGAAAAAGCAATCAACGGGAATTACCATGACAACAGTCTCGATTGTAAAACCGCGCTTAAGCAGGTCACTGACGATTTTGGACGCGACCGCGTGGTCTATGTTCTTGCAAATACGGTTCGTCAGAAGGATTGGGACGGGCGTATTGACCACCGCAATAAGGAGTGGGCGCAGACGATTCCCGTTGCCGAAAACCCTGATGGGACGGGTACTGACCGCAACTGCTATTTTGTCGTGGATCAGGCGCACACCGGTCTTGTGGATTTGCTCGTGACCCATGTTCGTAAGGAAATGGCGCTTGAAAAAGAGCAGCCGCAGAAGAAACCGTCTGTCATTGATATGCTTCAAAAGACGGCAGCGGCAAGCTCACAGGCCAAGGCTGCGCCGAAGAAATTGAAAGAGGCAGAGCTGTGAGTGCGGAGTTTGCTCGGCGGAGCGTGAAGATGACGGTGCGCGTCACGCCGGAGGAACACGCTCTCATTCACGAGAAAATGGCGCTTATCGGCACGACTAATCAGGAGGCATATCTCCGCCGCATGGCGATAGACGGACTGTATGTCCGGCTCAATCTGCCGGAGCTGAAGGAAATGGTTTCTCTCCTTCGGTACACCGGTAATAATATTAACCAGATGGCAAAGCGGCTCAACGAGACCGGGCGCGTCTATGAGGCAGATATCTCGGATATTCAAAAGCGGCAAACGGAGCTTTTTGAAAAGGCCAACGAAATCATTTCTAAGCTCGCGGAGCTGTGAGCTTCTCGGCAAGGGTATCATTAGTATTGACATCCTTGCCGAAGTACATATTGACAGGTAAAATGAAGTCAGAAATGAGGGAGGCGTTGATTATGAAATTCATTTTGAAGCTGTTGTTTACCCCGATTATATTTGTGCTCTGGCTCGTCACTGGAATCTGTACGTTGCTTGTCCGGGTGTCCGCTACCGTGCTGAGCGTTGTCGCGGTTCTGTTTGCCATCATGGGCGTGATTACCATTGTGACAGGCTCCACGCTCAGAGGCTGCATCGGTTTGGGCGTTGCGTTTCTTATGTGCCCATATGGACTACCAATGCTGGCAACATGGCTGCTGGCGCAGCTTCATATTTTTCGATTCTGGCTCAAGGACACAATTTACGGATAAGTCTCATACACGGCGCAGGCGGTTTTTCGGAACCGCCCGCTTATTTTTTTGCCCGTTTCAGAAAGGAGGCCGCCGCTCATGGCAACAACACGCATTATTCCCATGCACCACAATAAAGGAAAAACGATAGCTCAGTGCCTGTCAGACAGGACGGATTACGCGATGAACCCGGAGAAGACAGAAGGCGGCAAGTTGATTTCCGCCTATGAGTGCGACCCGGATTTTGCAAGCTCTCAGTTTCAGATGGCGAAAAAACAATACTTCGACAACACCGGCAGAATACAGCACAGCGACGTAATCGCCTATCAGCTCCGTCAATCCTTCAAGCCGGGAGAGGTCACGCCGGAGGAAGCAAATCAAATTGGCTGTGAGCTCGCCGCACGATTTACCAAAGGTGAGCAAGCCTATATTGTCTGTACTCATATAGATCGGGCACACATCCACAATCATATTATCTGGAACTCCACGTCGCTGGACTGCACGCGGAAGTTCAGAAACTTCTGGGGCAGCACCGAGGCAATACGTCGGCTTTCTGATATGATTTGCATGGAGCACAAGCTGTCCGTCATCGAGAATCCGCAGAAACACGGCAAAAGCTATAACAAGTGGCTGGGCGGTAACGCGAAGCTCTCCAACCGTGAGTTATTGAAAATGACCATCGACGCCGCGCTGCAAAAGAAGCCGAAGGACTTTGACGCACTTTTGCTGATTCTGAAAAATTCCGGCTACACCGCCACGCGACGGGGCAAAAACCTGTCTTTTCTCCACGCTGGGCAAAAGCAAAACATTCGTCTGTCTTCTCTCGGTGACGGATATTCTGAGACCGAGCTGCGGGCGGTCATTGATGGATGCAAGGCTCATAATCCTTTCGTCAAGAAAAAATATCCGAAGCGCAGTCAGCGGCCTACTCTGATTCAGGAGATTGAGGGCAAGCTCAACTCCGGCAAAGGCTATTGGTACGACCAGACCATGAAGGTCGTGAAGCTCAAACAGATGGCCAAGACGCTCCTGTATCTTGAGGAAAAGAGTTTCCCCGACTATGCCGCACTTTCTCTGGCGTCGGAAACGGCAGACGCCAAGTTTTACGACTTGAAGCAGCGTATCAAGTCGGCAGAAACACGAATGGCGGAGATTCAAACGCTCCGAACTCATATCATCAACTATTCCAAGACCCGCGAGGTTTACACGCAATACCGAAAAGAGGGGTACTCAAAAAAGTTCCTTGCCGAACACGAGGGAGATATCATTCTCCACAAGGCGGCAAAAAAAGCCTTTGACGAATTAGGACTCAAGAAGCTGCCTACGGTCAAGACCTTACAGGAGGAATTCAATACACTGCTGACCGTGAATATGTCGGCCGCATTTTACACCCGGCGGCGGCAGTGTTTTACAGTTGCGGCGGAGAAATTTGACACCTGCGGCGGCGGGATTTGACAGGGTTGCCGCCGCAGGCGTCAAGCGACGTCAGTCGTTCTCGGAAATGCCTTTCCGTTTTCGCATGGAATCTTCGCCGCCGATGACGATGCGGTAGGAGTCGTGAACGATGCGGTCGCAGATGGCGTCGGCAAGGGTCGCCTCTCCGATCTTCTGGTGCCATCCGCCTACGTCGAATTGTGAGCAGAATATAGTCGAGGCTTTTTTGTAGCGAGCCTCCGTCAGCTCAAGCAAATCTCTGGCCTCACTGTCCTTGAGTGGGTAGAGCAACCATTCATCCAGAATCAAAAGTCTGGCCTGCCGGTATCCCTTCATGACCTTGCGGTAGTTGCCCTCAGCCCTCGCTATGGACAGCTCGGCGAGCAGATCCGGCAGCCGTACATAGCGGACGGGGTAGAAGTTACGCCCGGCGGTCACGCCCAAGGCGTTGGCGATGTAGGTTTTACCGCTGCCGGTGGCTCCGAGGATGATGACATTGTGGTTCTCGTCGATGTAATTGCAGGAGCCGAGCCGGGTGATGAAAGCTTTATCCAGCTTTCTGTCGGCGTGGTACTCAATGTCTTCGAGACAGGCTCCAGGCTCTGAGAAACCGGCTTTTTTGAGCAGGCGTGTGAGCCGGTTGTTTCGCCGTGAAGTCCACTCCGCATCCACGAGCAAGCCGAAACGCTCCTCAAAGGAGAGTTCGCTGAAACCGTCCGTTTCACTCTGATGCCGAAAAGCCGTGGCCATTGCGCTCAGCTTCATTTCGTGCAGCTTGGTGGTCGTAGTATTGTTCAGCATCAGTCTTGCCCTCCCTTGTAGTAATCGGCGCCGCGAGTAAAGCCGTATTGGGAGGAAATCTGAGGATGTTCATCCGTTTTCTTGTCCTGACCGGACTTCAGTATGGTTTGAATGGATTTGTAGCTGGGACGCGGCGTGTAGAAAAGAGCCTTGGCACAGGCTGCTTCCAGCCGTTCCTTCGTGTACTGCTCGGAAAGCTTTAGCAACGCCATACAGGCTCGGTAGCCCTGCTGCTCCACTTTGTAGCCTGTAAGAATTGCGTCCACCACTGTGGCGGTATTGGAACCGATCTGAGAAGCCCATTTCCGGAAGCGTTCGCCGTTCCACTGTATATACTGCTGATGCTGAGGCGGCATATGTTCTTCCACCGTGCTGTATTGACCGCGACGGCCATGCAGACGGACGTGAGAACATATCCTGCTGCCGTCGTAGAACACCTCAACTGTATTTCGGGTCACGCGGACATCGACCTTACGCTTGATGTATTCATATGGAACGGAATAGTATTGCTCATCTACGGCGATGTGGTAGTTGAAAGACACCGTTGCCGTTTTCCAGACTGACAGCTCGTAGGAGTTGCGCGGTAAGGGAAGCAAAAAGGAACGTTCCTCAGCAAACCATGTCGCCCGGCTACCGTCCTTCTTCTGAAACGGCTTATGGTTGAAGGCGTGTAGCTTCTCGCGGATTACATTGTTCAGCTCTTTCAGACTGAAGAAGGTCTGGTTTCGAATAGATGCCAGAATGAACGATGAGATGTTGCCAACTGTGCCTTCTACCGTCGCCTTGTCCTTCGGGGACCTTACACGGGCTGGAATAATCGCTGTGCCATAATGCTCGGCCAGCTCCTGGTAGCTTTTGTTCAGGACAAGCTCTGAACGAGTATTCTTGATGACGCCGGTTTTCAGGTTGTCCGGCGTGAGGATGCGGGTAACACCGCCAAAGAAGCTGTAAGCGTTGGCGTGAGCAGTGATCCACGCCTCCTGCTCCTGGTTCATGAAGGCCTCAGTATAAGCGTAGCCGCTGTACGGCAACGCTGCGACAAAGATGTAAGCGTCGAGCAGTTCGCCTGTGTCGGCATCGACCAAATGCGCAGTCTGCCCCGCCCAGTCTACCTCCATCAGTTCTCCGGGCTTGCGCTGGATGTGCATCGTGGCTTTGGTTTTTGCTACGTACTCGCGGTAATGAGTCTTGAACTGGGTAAGTTGGTACGGGATCTCGCCTGATGCGCGGCATTGGTCGCAGTACTCAAACCACAGCAACTGCTGTGTCATGCCGGGCTTGGCCAATTCGCGATGGATATACTCGTAGTCCGGGAGCTTGTAGCTGGGCTTACCTCCAACGGCTGGATTAAGCCTCTGAGCCAAATCTATATCCGATAGAGACTCTGCTGTCTGCCAGTTTAGCTCCTGAGCCTGAGCTCGCTGTAGTGCTGCAATTACTGTTGGACGGGAAATTCCCATACTCTCTGCTATCCTGCTGTGGTTGAGGCCCAGACTCCTCAACCGCAGGATCTCTCTGTAGTTGGTCATTTCTATGACCCTCCTTTGGCGTATTCGCATCTGCGATGCGTTAGCCAAATTCTACTACAGCGGTATCTACTGTAAAATATGGCCGCCCGGAGGTGTAAATCTGGCCCGCCCAGAGGTGTAAAATCTCGCCGCCTCCGCTGTCAATTCCAAGCCGCCGTATTCAGACCGACAAAAAAGCCGCCTACGCAGAGTACCGCAAGGCTCAGGACGAAATGCGCGAGCTGGCTGTCCACAAAGCAAACGCCGCGTATCTTCTGGGTATCGAAGAAGAAAAATCCAAGGAAAGGGAGCGTCAGCGTGAAGAAAAATAAGCGCCGGCACGGTGCGCAGCCAGAGATGAAATCTCTGTTCAAGGGGTATGGGGATGTTGCCCCATCAAGCAAACACCGGAGTCCCGTGAGGGGCTCCGGTGGATTTTTGACGGCAGGAGGCATTGCTTGCTACTCGAACCTCGTCATAAATGGAAGTCTTCCGGATCGTAGCCGTTTTCTTCAAGGTATTCAGCTTTCCCATCCTCGTCCAACATATCTAATTCATCATGATCAAGGTCACAATCATCGTAAAACAAGCTGCTACTATCTCTTCTGGTCTCTTTCATATGTTGTTGCATCATGTGAAGCCCCATCAGTTCCTCAAACTCGGTTGCTTTCCCATCTCCATTCAAATCGAACAGTGAACCAAATAGCCCCATTTACTTCATCCCTTTCTGCTAAATATCTAACCATAGAGTGCCGATGTGATCTGCCGACGAAGAACACGCATATAGATTAACTATGACCGCAATAAGGACAGACAGTTCTAATTTTCCCCGATTGTATAGTCATGTCTACGATGTCCTTATATTGAAAAACGCTGTCCGACTGGTAAAAGTTATCGGGGTCAATAGTCTGAATCTTGCGAATAGTATCATCCGCGACATCGTAACATAAATACTTATATTCCCGACGACAGTCAGGATTTGCGCAGATTGTCCGCGTAAGTATTATCTGATTGCAGCTGTCACAGATTAGCTGGTTATCGCGATTACGCATATTGCTACCACAACAAGGGCAGCGCTCCATGTCAAACTCCACTATCATTCTCAGAAAAACATTTTGCAACCGTCTGAAGGAGTTAATGTCAAAGAGAGTGAGCGGCAAAAAAAGAATTCTTTCAGATGCAGATTTTGCATAGCTAACAACTTTCTGCTCGCCCTCTTCGCACTTTGGCAAAGCAACCACGACGCTGGATGCGTTATATTGGTTTGCAATATAAAGAAGCTTGTCGGACACTTGCTGCGAGAAGAGGTTTCTTGTGTCGCTTTCGACTGACACCACGGCGGGCCAGATAAGCATTCTTGATACCCCTGCCTCTGCGTATTCATGCTGACGTCGGTCGATGGCTTGCTTGAGAAGCCGGAATCTTTCTTTTTCGTCTGCTTGCGCCTTACCTCGGCTTTCTCTCGTTTTTAGCAACGAGCAAAAACTGTCTATCGCATTTTGTGAAATATTATTTTCCCAATAAAGCTTTGCCCCATCATAAGAAAAACCTAGTGCTGTTTCTCCGGGGGTAATGGGTATTGTAATATTGTTTGGTACGGTCATTTCACGTTTTGTTTTATCACGAAGCTCACATATAAGAAGACCGTTGTCTTCCGAAAATGCAAACTCAAGATTATCTTCCGAACGATAGTATATGCCGTCTTCTTCAATCTGAAAGTTTAGGACATGGGCAGTATAGCCGCACAGCGTCTTACAAAATGAAATGTAGTCAGCGCAAATATACTTAAAGTCGATCTGATCATCCTCTTCAAGAATAGACGGAGCAATCTCTTTGTGAATTGACCGCCAGAGATTAAAGACAACATTATAATGTTTATCCATCAAGAGGATGTTGGTCTCATTCAGGGGATTAGTTGCCTGCTTTGCCTTGCGAATGTATCGATAGAGGCGTGATTGACGCAATGTTCTGTATTTTCTTAATAGTGCGTGTGCCATTTGGCAAAGCTTATCCAACAATTCGAGGGATTTTGATCTGTATTCTTCGCCCTTGTCATCTGCTGTCATAAGCTCAGAGACGGCCTTCTGAAAGCTCACATCAAAGCCAAAACTTCCTGTTTGCACGCTGCTGTTCATTATTCCTCGGACTTGCTCACGCTGGTCAACAAGCTCTTTCTCTTTCTTGCGAAGAAAACTAATAATCAAGTCAATCAACGTTTTCGTCACACGGTTTTCATAGATTTGAAACTCATCGTCCTCTACTCTGGAAAAGAGTCTGGCTGGTTTCAGCCCGCTTGCAGTACGAGCAAGCCAATCCTCGCTGTGTGCAGCGAGGTATGGAATTGATTCATATCCTATACGCTTGACAGTTTCGATAGGTCTTACTTCGTTTATGGACTTTAGGTGAGATTTTGGCTTCTCGCAAATTGCTTTGAAAGAAGAGAAGGCAGCATCAATCTGTTCAAACAGTTCAGTAAAATCATGTACTTCTGTGCTCTGCTCAACCGCATACATTTTAACCTTTCCCTCTTGAATGCTCTCGATCTCATTTGTGTTCCTTTCGCTTAGTTCGTAAAAAAACTCCTCATACGCGCGAGCAAATTCAATAGGAACTGTGTGGATCAACGGTTTAACCGAGTATGTATATTTTTCATTATGTTGACGCACTATGAGTTCTGTGCCTGTGCTACACTCAATTGTATCGGTGTTAGGATCGATTAAGCTCCCGTTTACGATCAGGTCGCAAGTTGCTTCGTTTCTTTCCCTTACCAACTTGAGGGTAGCCTTGATAGGGACAGTGCGATAAACACTGTCTCTATCAAGCTCGGTATGTTCCAGCACAGAGTGGTAGAATACTTTCATGGTCTCATCTCAGTTCCTTAATCCGTTTTTCAATCAGGCGTTTTGTTTCAGGATAGTCTTTCGCTGCCTCGCTCAACTCAAGGAAAGCTTCACCGTCATCTCTGGTAAGCACTTTGCGCAGAATCTTTGTCGAGATCTGATAGTCCAACGCAGTCTCAACAGAACCGCCGGCAGCCACAAATACTGCAGCGAAGTCAACTGTTTGCATTACAATTCGATTACCGAAGGAAATATCGAATTTTTCGACCAGGATATTATCCAAAGCGTCGAGCCGTGACTCAACTTCGTCCTTTTGTTTGAAGTTTGTAATCGCAGACTCGAACAAACTCAAAAGGTCAGTCACAGAGATAAACTTGCTGTTTGTATTTGCGTAATTTCCCTCTGACTTTCCCTTCTTGTTCAGGGACACCACCTGCGCACGGTCATAAACCTTGTCGCTGATTTCAAATGTTGATTCGTCTTGGTTCGCGGTTCCGACAAACCAAATGTTATCAGTTACTTTTATTTTCCTTCCTGCAATGAGATCTTTGGCACCAGTAAGTTTTTCGAGCTTGGCAAGATAAGCGGTGAGTAGTTCCTTTTCCTCATCTGATGTCTCGGAATGAAGGTCGCCCTGTCTGCTTCTTTCAATTTTCTCCCAAATCTCATATGCAGTAGGCTCGTCTCGCTTCATCCTTTGCTTAACTTCTTCGGGGAGCTCCATCGGCAGAGTTCGCATATCAGAGGAAACCAGTTCAATCAACCATTTGTTATGATCCGGCTCCTGAAGGATGGCAAGGAAATCGGAGAAGTAATACTCAATTCTGGCGAGATTCATTTCGTCGAGAACGATTAATGTGGGAATCTCTTGACACTTTTTTTTGCTACTGCGGTATAGCTCAATCGTAAAGCTCTTTGCATTAAATTTTTTGTTAAAATCGTTATAATAGCCGAGAAGCTCGTTACGATCGCGCCATGATGACTCGACCGGAATCAGCCGATTGAAACCAGAAATTGCTTCGGAAAAAATACGAGGAAGACTGGATTTGCCGGTTCCGGACATACCCTGAAGAATAATAAGGCGACTAACCGCCATACCAGCCAAAAAAGCCCGGATATCATTATCTGTAAAGAACAGCCTTTCGTCTTTCTTTCTGCTTCCGGCGTAGTTTTTTACATGTGAGACAACTTCTTTCAGAGTTGCAATCGGCTGGCGTTGCATTCTCTGTTGGATATCTTTGCAGAAATCCACCTCATCTACTTCCACATCTACCTTTGAGAGCGACGGACATGTATCACCTGTCCGGCTCTCAAGTGCGGTTTTATGGCTTTCAAGTTCCTGAAGAAGATGCTCATTGAGAGCGTTTGTTGCTTCAACCTCTTGGCGAACAACTTCTAATGCCTTGACTGCATTACGTGCAGCTACAGCTTCCACGCGGTAGCGGTCACGTTCCTGAATAAGCGTGTTGTTCTCTGCTTCAAGCTTGTCTGTTTTATCTGCCTTGTCCCTAAGCTTAGCGATACTATCAAAATCCGGGAAATCCTTATTCAACGAAAGAAGCTTCTCGTATCGCTCTTTGAAGTCATGCATTGCACTTACGATCTCACTTGCTGAACTAATCCGACGCTCACCGGTAGAGGAATCAATCTCAGTTTTGAGAGTGTCAAGAATAACCTGCGCTTCTTCAAAGCGCTTTGATAGCTCATCGTATTTAGCTTTCAGAAGTTCATACTTACTTTTTTCGTCACTAAGCTCAATGTTGAGGTCTTGAATCTTGGCGGGGCTGGCAGCTGCATAACGTTCCTTCAATTTCATGACATGTGAACGAAGTTCTTCCAGTTCTTCTTTTTCTAATTCAAAATCCTGCAAATCTTTTTCAAGCTTAATCTGCGCATCACTCAGCTCACGCTCTCTTTTTGCAACATCAGAGAGTTGCGCTTTCAGGCTTTCGATTTGTTTTTTCCATATTTCTTGCGCCTCGGCAGATGCCTCTGCTATCTTGCTCATGTAATCCTGGTCTGCCGCCGTGCGCTTTTCTTTAGCGTCGCTTTCGGCTTGCGCAATAATCTCGTCTCTCTCGGTGCTTGCGGCGCTGATAATATTTGTAGCCTGAACATTTGCAGAATCAATGGTATTAACAGCCTGCTCATATTCCTTTTCAACAGCCTTAAGTCCTTGCTCAAGTTCGGCCTTTTCAGCGGACAGTTGCGATTTTTTCGTTTCAAGCTCGGTTAATACGGCCTTTGCTGTTTCAGCGGCCTCGGTAGCACTTGTACGCTCCTTTTCAAGCTCAGCGACATCATCATAGAACTTTTGCAGGTATGCTTTGCGGTTTTGATTGAATTCGTCTAGATTTACACTTTGCTCGACACGTTCTACAGAAGTGTCTTCCTTCTGCGGCTGAGCGGTCTGCTGAACTTGAGGCTGTGTGTTCCCCTTTGCAGACCGCTGTTGCTTATTTCTTTTAGCCATTTTGTGCCTCCCTAAAAGCTTCTAAAAGGCCGTTAATCAATGTGAATACATTTGAGATGTAGAAGTCGTAATCCTTTGAGGAAAACCTGCTTTCAGTGTCATGCGAAACTTTACGTCGAATCTGATTGAGCCTGTCAGCCAGATTATACAATGATTGCACACGGGGGTTCTTCATAAGAGCATTTGTTTCCGCTGTGCCGCAGTAGTAGTTTAGAATGATGACATTAATAAATTTCTCTACGATACTGTTCCCTCGCGTTGATTTTAAGCGTCGAATGGCATCCTTGAGATACTTTGGAGACCAAGATACCATTTGGGGATCAAGCGCGGTCTTGCGGAGTATTTGCTCGACATATGGGTGGAGGCGCAGATAATCCAAGTCCGCAACAGCCTTATCCATGACATCAGATAGCGTTTGACTTCTATACCCTTTGAAAAACTCGTTCATGATGTTCTCAAGGATATAGCGAGACAAATTATTGACGATGTTCTCCTTGTCGATCAAGCTGGATTGCCTCTGCATCAAGGAATAAATCCGTCCCAAATCATCATAGGCTGTAACAAATCTATCTCTTTGAATTTTTAGAAGAGGAGATTTTTCAAGGACGAAGACGCTGAAATCTTTCTCTGCTGCCGAATAAGACGGACTTAGCTTGCGGATTTCTCTTGTTAAAAAGGAATTAATATCTTCATCTCCGATGAAAGTGTTTCCTGATGCAGCAAGCCATTGAATCTGTCTGAGAAAATAGATATTGTCTATTCCGTTGAAATCAAATGGCGACTCGACTTTGTATCCACCCGGACATTGTGGGTCGATGATTAACTGCATCGTGAGGTATGCAAACTTTTGTGGTCGGTGCAATGCTCGGATAAACATATTTCGATCCAGCACAGTCTGCTCGTGTTTTTCAACATCCTCAAGTGTTTCAATTTCTTCTTCATCAAATGATTCAAGCCCTTCAAACAAGTCAATGGCTTCCTCAATTGTGATTTCACCCTCGCTATGTTGCCGTGCAATATCCGCATTCTTATAATACCGCTTAAATGCATCACGAAGGCTTGACCGTCTTATAGCGACCTCGGAAAAGGTGCTTTCCTCGCTTCCGTTCATGGTAATCTTAACAGGGAGCGACTCTCCACGGAACAGAGGAACTTGATTGATGTCACCCTGATAGAAAAAAGGCAACACCTCTCGCTTTATGGCATTGATAAACATATAGCCATATTGCGTATTCTTCGTTTCTCTCTCAGATATGTTCCCATGAAGATACTTTTCGCCGTCCTCCGTTATGCGCCACGGCTTTCCGGTTTCTTTTTTTGCATATTCCTTGATTTCCAGTGACTCTAAAAGTTCTTCTACAAGGCTCTCGGTCGCATTCAGGCTGCTTGCGATTACCCGCGGAGGTAAGCCGATAGACACAAGTTTTAATACCGTTTCTTGGTAAGCATCTAAATAGTTTTCCTGTGGAGGAGTTGCCTCACATTCAATTGCTACAACGGGAAATGCTACCGAGATCACATGGTCATGCTTTTTGAACTTCCCCATATATAGAATATCAGGTTTCACGGTAACACCCCTTTCCGTTTGTACATATGTCGAACAGCTTGTTGAAACAAGGTATCTGAATAAGTGTTTCGGCGTCACCATATACAACCAATTGGCGAATAGCTCGGCTAAAAGCTACGCACAGACGATTCGGCTTTTCCAAAAATCCAACAGAATGGAGACCTGTGTTTTTGTCCGGCAGATTAGATCTAACGCACGACAAAAGAACATAGTCAAACTCTTTGCCCTGGAATGCGTCAACTGTTCCCACCTCAACGTGACTTTTTTCATCGGCATTGAGTGCCATTTCTATGCTTTGGCTGATGCTTGCTGCTTGAGCAGAATAAAATGTAATAATGCCAACATCGCTATCTGGTGAATTCTGAAGGATGAGTTTAACATCTCTTGCGATAGTTGCTGCTTCAATACGCCTACTTTTTGAGGTTCCGCGAGTTTCTCCGCCCTTTGCGAACGGAAGATTTACAAAGGTCAAGGCTTTTCCATCGTTTATTGAAGTAGGGCTTGACCTCAGTTCCTCAGTTATTTCATCTGCCGTCTGTAAATCGCCATCGTAGAACTCATCACTAACAAACTTACAAATATCTGGATGCATTCTATACTGGCGAGTTAGCCGAATTGACTTGGGGTTATCTCCACCTGAGAACATATTGAAAAGTCGTTCAAAAAGGCTGATCTCAATTCCCGGTAAATCCTTGAATTTAGGATCATCCATTATGGTTTTGATAACATCGGGTTCGAGCATATGGGGGAGCTGCTTGTGGTCGCCTACGAGTACAATCTTTTTCCCCATAGACATTGGAATAAATAGGTCTAACGGGTTTGCGCGAGCAGCCTCATCAATTATTACCAAGTCGAAGGTCTGGGGAACTTCTGCTCGAAGATCGAGGCTTGTCTGACAGGTTGCCGCCGTAGTACGGGAGTATGTCATGACAATCTTTTCGTATTCTTGCTCAAGTCTGGAAAGAAACTCACTCAATATCAACGTCTTTTTACTTTCAATATCTGAGAAAGCATTGAGGTATTGGTTGGAAAAACATTTTGACATAGAGACGAGGCAGGCGTTCACTTCGCCTTTATCACGAGCATTTAAGCGCTTTCCTTGTTTACAAAACCGTCCCTTAAGCTTTTCAATAGCATCGGTGAACTCATTAAATGCCTGCTCGGAAAAACCGTCCAAGGTGACTGTCTCAATTGCAGAAAGTGTTTTCGGAGTGATATCAAGGTCATCTCGCAACCCAAGGTGAGCCAGAAGCCGCTTTGCGTTTTTCGCTCCGTCATCGGAAAAGGATTGCAAATCAAGACGCTGAGCTTCGAGCTTTGCAACGATGGGATCAGGAATGTCATCAAACGAGTCTTCGGCACTTGCAATGTGGATAACCGACTGAGCCGCTAATACCAAGTCTGCTGGATACTGAATATCTGTATACGAAAGATAATGCCGGATGAGAGCTGCCGCCGCCTCTAAGGTCTCACCAGAGTTTTTGTAAGAGAGGTACTCATCGTTCAAACGGTTTCGCTCCTCGACAAATTTAGAAATGGTTTTGTTCTCAATCGTGTTGTTGATGGCACTGCATACTCCGTTATACCAGGTTTCAAGCGATCTCTGATACTGCTCCTTTGAACTATCCTTAGTTCGTTTTGCGGTCTTTCTATATGCAGGAATATCTCCGGGAAGTGGTGTGGAGATAGCATTATCAACAGCCTCATTTTGGAAACTGGATATGAGTATCTTAGGGCTTTGGCGCGGATGGTCAGGATCGAGTGCTTGCGCTTGGCTTTCCTGAGCCTCAAACACTTCACGGAATCTCTCACAGATAGCTTTGATTACCGTTGTCTTTCCGGTTCCGGGAGGGCCTTGAATAAGGGCAATATCAGGAGAATTAAGGGCAATCTCGATTGCATCAATCTGTTTTTTGTTCAACGAGTCAGCTTTGCTGAAATTTTTGCGAAATTCTTGAGTTATTACCTTAACTTTCTTGCCTTGCGGCATTGCACCCAACTTCTCTGGCCCAGCTTCAATCAATGAAACGATAGACTTTATCGGAGACTTCTGCTGTAGCATTCGTTCTTTAGCAGCATCACGGCGCTTCATAATGAAGCGGTCACCGGCAGTATAGAGTGTTAAGCTACCGGAATCTGAGATTGTATCAGATGCTACCGCCGAATCTATTCGAGTAATCACCCTGAGATTGCCCAGTCGTACTACAGAACCTACAGCAACCGGTTTGGCGGATTCAATATCATAGGTTCCGTCCTGCTTCTGTTCAATTGCCGCGCTTGCACCCAATTCTTTACCTTTGAAGGATTCGTCTATGTCCTCGTCAACGGTGAACTCAAAAGTTATACCATTTAAATCTGCGGACGGAGATACAGATGTATAGTTCAAGACGCCAAATTCTTCGCTCTCCTTTTCGAGAAGCTTCCTGCTCAGAATATTGTAAGCTTCCCAACGGGCAAAATACGTGGCGGGATTGGATATGATGTCCAAATCGGCGGCCAGGCTTTCGTTCACATGAACACCATCTGATTCAGGAACGAAGCGTATGGTAGGAGCCAAATATATATCTATGGGCATTCCGTCACGGTCTTTCAGATAGCTTTCGCTTTCTGCAATAATACCGCGAGCGGTGTTATGCGCCAGCAGTATGCGCTTTCCAGCGAGGAATCTGATGTCCGCATTCTGTTTTTTTCTGTTCTTATAGTTAAGACAAAAAACAGCCGGCTTGCCAAGCTCGTCCCATATATAGGTTCCATAAAGCTTGTCCGCATTGGTCTTTTCCATGAGGATGTCTGCAACCTGGATTACAACTTCGGTTTTGTACTCGATAATTGACCTAAATGAGTAAGTCTGAACCTCAATAGCCTTGTCGAATACTTCTTCAATCGAAAACAGACTGTGGGCAGTCTTCTGTGCATCGCTATCAAGAAGGTCATATATATGTTGTGACGCCATTCTATCTGTGCTGCACAAAACAGTTGCTTTGGCATTGGTGCCTATATTTTTCCCATACTGGCTGATCAGAAATTCATTGTCCTTTTGGGTCGAGTCAATCTTTATGAGAGCACCAGTCCTAAATGAAGCAGAGTCATCAGAAAAGAGAAGCTTGACCTTCATTCGTTTTGCTGAGCAAATGTCAGACAATCTCATGATCTCACCTCCATAAATCTCGCCATACGAATAAATGAATAATTCGATCCGCCACAACTTACACTTGTGACGGGCTCTCCAACCTCAAAATAGATCTCGTCGCCACTCTTAAGCAGATAGGGCTTGCTTTTTTCCACCGCAATGAACCTACTTGTTCCATAGGGCTTTACAACAACACCATTCCTGGAAAACTCGTTGTATACATGATATCCCTTTTCATTATGGGCGATTGTAACATAGTTTTCGGATGTCCTTCTCTCCTTCGACATATCATCGTACCGAAGCACATACAGACTCTTTATAAGATTTTTCCTGTTTTGCTTCAAGACATATGTGTTGACCGGCTTTTTGTCACCCTGAACAATGGCGTTTGGATGCTGGTAGTCATCGCCGTCTAACAGAATATCATAGAAGTTCAACATTGCGTTTGGATGTGATGGAGAATCGCACCACGGGCATCCCTCATAAGAACGACCGTTTTTTCTTGGATAATGCCAGGCTCCACAAGATGGGCATTTGATGACCTTATTGCTGGCCTCCAATAGAGCGTTTTCAAATTCTCGAGCCGAGGGGCGGCAAAGCCTATTTTTCTTGCCTTCGACAAAGCATCTGGAAAATAGAGCCTCAAGCTTATCTGTCAGAACAATTTTAGAAGGAAGCATATTAGTCGAGTTATCATCTGTGACATAATCAGCGTTCCCTTGCAGCGCGGTATCTTCATCCTCCGGAGTGCCGTCAAGTACCTTATCGCTTATATACGGATGGCCAACACGCAGTAATTCAAACAGAATAACCGCAAGAGAATAATTATCCGATAAAACGTCGGGGTTTCTCTTTCGCTGGATTATTTCAGGGGCAATATATCTCGGCGTACCCAATACAGCCGCTTTACCTTTACCGGCAATATAGATATTGTCAATGTCGATCATTTTGACCGATGCGCCCTTTGATATCTTGACCAGTATATTGTTTCCTGAGATATCGCAATACGAAAGATTGCTTTTTTCGAGTTCACCAAATGCTTTCGCAATTATATATCCCACAAAGAGTCTCTCATACAAGCCGAGCCCCTTGTTGTACCACTCACAGAACGGTATTTTATTGTCCGGAATCAAGTAGGAATTGAGCGGCTGATGGTCGCAAACTTTCTCCATAACATATCCAGTATAAGGCTGATTGATGATATCTACCACAGACACGAAATTCGCAGGTATTTCAATGTTCATTATAAAGTGTAGCCGCTCAATAACATCATCCTCAATATCCTGGCAATGAGACGGATAGTACAGCTTAACCATGTACTTTCCGCTGCTTTCCTCATATACAACACCCTGAGCACCGCACCCAGCTTGCTTAACGAGTCTATATTTTGATCCGCTTTCGGCGGTGATTGTAATCCCCGTCAGGTCTTCAATTCTTCCGTTCATGCTTAATCACCCCTATTGTCCTGTCATCAAAGCAATACTCCGAAATGTCTTGTATAAGTTCGATGAGCTCGGCTTCAAGATCATCTTCTTTGACGCTCTTTTCAATGTCTGTAAGGAGCTTCAATTCTGTCCCCTCAATCAAGCCATTAGAAACCCCGTCTGTGCAACACATTACAGCATACGATTTATAGGTATCCAAACGGAAATCAGCAACCCAAAAATCATTAGGGGTTGCCCTTGAAGAAAGACATTTAGTTTCGTTAGTAAAGCTCACTTCTTCGGATGGCGATTTCATCCCTATGCCATCTGAGGTGACCGCAAGTATTCCGTCGCCTATCGATATCGCCTCTATAGAGTTCCCAACCTTAAAAACGGCTTTTAATGTTGCACAGCAGTCATCTGGAGCACAATCCCCGAGCAAGTTCTTCCATGAGTCAAGCAAAGCATTAGCAATGGCGTCTCTGCCAAATGGAATCCGCCGTAATTTGAAGTCTGTAAACACTTGTATGCAGGCTTCAACAGCGGCTTTTGAGCCTATATCCGCACAGGAACAAGAGCCCACGCCGTCGGAAATAGCCAAAACGAAATCCTCGTCATAAAATGAAAACCGAATAGAATCTTGATTTGGCATAAGCATTACACGATGATTGTCGCCTATATCTGTTATTGCAACTACCGTAATATCACCATGCTTTTCCGAAATCGCTTTCATACGAAATACCCCTCAAGCTCATGCGAATTTTGGAATCAGATTATTACATCCTCTGAATCCATATCAAAAATTGGAGCAACCGTAGCGGTGCTATTCGGATTAACACTATTCATACGAGCAACCGTGGACATGGTAACCCAGCGCAAGAACTTGGTGATACCAGCAGCGTCATTTGCTTTGATTACGGGTATTGAAGGGTTGTTGATATACTCTTTTAACATCCCGATATCAGCATCGGCCCCTATACCAAGAGCTAATCTCTGACTTTTTGACGTTCTTTCGCCGGAACGAAGCCCAACAAGCGGTTCCCATTCAGTGTAGTGCTTACTGGTAAACACCTCTTCGTCACAGTCGGTCGGAATACCGTCACTGATAAGAACGATTGTCGGGGCATATGATCTGGAGGAAACAACCTCGCGGTTCTCTATCATTTCCTGCACAACTTCAAAAGCCTCGCCCATAGGCGTCAAACCGCCTGCAGAAAGCTCTGGTAAGGTCATTCCGTCTATATCAGACAACGGCTGCTCAATTTTTACTTCCCCACCGAATGAAATAACGCACAGTTGAAACTTGCCGCGGATGTCGTCCGCTGTATTAAGTGCTGTGAGCATTTCGCGCAATGCCAAATTTAACTCGTCAATCTTGGAGCCGCGCATACTGCCTGATGTGTCTGCAAGTATAAAGATGGGCAGTGCTCGCGGTTCTCTTGCAACATAGCTGTTAAGTCCCATTGTTTTCTTCTCCTATTCTTGTTTCAAGCTTTCGCACAAATTCCTTGATTGTCCGGCTAACGCTTGCTTCATCACGCCCATAAAATGCAGCTAAAGTTCGCTGTGATGGTAAAGTGCCGCTTTCCTTTGCCTTGCTTAGTACACGCTCACTTATGAAGTCAAAAGAATCATCATGCAATTCAAGGAGAATTGGGTAAAGTCGAATCGTAATCATGTCAGATACAATTGGCTTTTGCCGAGATTGGAGTTCGTCATACACCCGCTGAATAATATACAGAAGTGCATGTACGGAATCTGCGGATGTAATCCAGTCCACAAATGATTCGCCACTATCAATCTGTTCCCATAGGTTTGTTTCATCACCGTCAACGGAAACAATTGTGTCTCCAGTCACACGGATATCACTTAACTGCGCTATTAGCTCAACCTTCTCAACCGGCAAGTTCATTGACTCAGCTATGCGAAGGTGTAATTCGTGTTGAGTGCAAAGCGACTGATTCTTCTTTGCGAGAAGTATGTACTTACAAATGCATCTTTTCTCCTCGTCAGTAATCCTTACCCCGCGAAGTTTTTCGTCTACAGCGTTGCTACCTATGATATGAGAGTATTCCTGCTTCCATGCTGCGTTGAAATAGTTCAGAAATACGCCCTTCGTGTTATCGAAATTTTTTATACAGCGTGTAGCAACCTCCATGATTTCGCAGCCATATGGTTCATAGTCGGTTCTCCTTACTGCCAGTAGATAGCAGTAAAGATATTCAACCATACGATAGGCTTCGCGCTTATACGCAATGGGTTCGCGTTCCTTGTCCAGTGTGAACAGTGGAGACATGGAAATCAGCGACTCATATTTTGTTTTATCGTAGTGCATCATCCATTCCTCGCAATATTTTCATGCTTATCCTATATTGATAATAGCGATTTGAGCATCGACCTGGCTTTCGTAGCGTCTGCACTTTGAATTGAGTTGGTCACAGAAGCAAGATAGTAGAGAGGAATCATATCACAGAGCTTTGTGTCTACCGCTTTACCGCCAACGAAGCTCGCTTGACCGTAAATGATGTTGTCGATTTGGCATCTCAGAAATTTTTCTGCAAAGTTTAATGCGACAAACATAATTATTGGCAAATCCTTTGGCCCATAGGTGGTATCTACCATGATATGTGAATCCTCTTCGAGTTCATTCACGATATTTTCCAATAACTGTTCATGAACCAACTTTGTTTCGGCAAACTCCGTGTTTACGGTCACAAATCTTACTCTTGCTCCAATGTTTTCAATTGCCTGAGCAAACTCGTTTTTGAACAATTCAATATGGTTTTTATAGTGGCCATACACATCCTCTTTGACCAAAAGAATGACCTTAAGCTCGTCTTCCTTGTGTAGCGCTGATTCAATATAAGCATTGATCGGATAGCAAACAGGCTTGTCGGATACGGGCATAGAAATATCCTCACTCGTATAGACAACCTTGTCGATACGTTCTTTCATTGGAATACCGCAGATAATTGTTCTTTTCATTATGCAACCTCTTGAATTTGCTGGTACGGCATTACCGTAGCCGACTTTTTGTAGCAGCGTTTTTTTGTTTGTTCAAAGACGTAAATTCCATATTCCTTTTCAATGTATTTGATGTAGACCGGAATTTTGGTCATTGTCTTCAGCAAGGTACTGTCCTTATGCGTTTTGGCATAGTTCGTCGAGTCCTTCAGAGATACTCCTTTGCTGAAATACTCGTTGACGCCTTTGCGATATTCTTGACTAAAAAGATAGTAGTCTTGCCCGTTCACACAAAGATAAAAGGAATGGGAACCACCCTTTGAGATTTCGCAGTAGATCATTGCCCTCATTATTAACCATCCTCACTTTCGTAAAAGCTTTCTACTTATACTTAGGGGGGATTTATATCGCACTTAACATTTTTTAGTTTAGCTTTCTATAAATGTTATTGGATGGGATAAATGTTTTACGATGGGTTCATAACCCATCATTACATAGTCTATCCACACCTCTCGCCGGCTCGTGCATTTTCTTCTGCTAACTTTTTATAAGAGATTTATGGACGTGGGAAACTACTTACGCTGCCGGGTAAGCTGAAAACACATACTCAAATATGCGTTGCCGATACTCAGCCAGCGCTGCATCATCATAGCTCGATGGCAGCTCGGTATAGAGCAAATCGCGTATCATGATGCTGATCATGGCTTTCGTCTCGTCCTTATCCGTCCAACGGTCGAGCTCGTGGATTCTCGCTTTGATCTTCGTCAGCAGCGTTTGTGCCAGCACCTTAACCTGTTTAACCTCTTCCTTAGACAGCGACTCTTTGAAAAGCAAGTCGTAAATAGCGAGCTCCTCGTCGCTGTTGAAGCCCTCACGCACATACCGACGTTCTTCCTCATCCATGTCGTTTACAAGGTTCATCAGGTTTTCAAAGATAATGGCGATCTCGTCCTTCTCATTGTCCTTGTTGTATTCATCGACAATCTTCTGGTAACGCTCATAATAGTTGATTCTGAGCGGATTGCTCTTGAGCATCTGAGCAAGACGCAGCTCTACAAGCTCCTGCAAATCCTTCATAAGCAAGTTCTTATTTTGAGCCCGCTCAAACTCTTTGCGAAGCCGGTCAAAATCAATCTTACTGATGTCGAATTTCTTTCCATCCTCAGAGGTTGCGGTATCGGAGACTCCGATATACGAGCTGACAATACTGTTGATTTCAGCCATGAGTTCGGAATTGTCGGCATGAGCGCGTTTTTCCTGCATCTGGTCATAAACTGCACTGATGGCGTTCTTGTAATGGTGGTGTACTTCTTCAAGCTCATTATGCTCTACATATTTGAACAGCTTGAAAAGCTCGCGGGCCTGTATTTCAAAGCGTTTCCTCACATCATCCGTGGTGCACATAGCATTTGCACCGCTCTTAACGAGGGCAAGCTTCTGAAAGTCAGTAGCGGTCACGAGGTCTTTGAGCGTGAAGTCATGCTCACCCATAAAACAATCAATTTCAGCGATGGTGCTGATAATTTTCGCCAGCAGTTCCTCTTTATCCGGGGCAGGATCGTTACCGCCGCCGGTGCCGCCTGAGCCGTTGGTGTAGTCGGCCAATGCCTTGCGAAGTGCCTTTACCACACCAATATAATCAATGATAAGTCCGTTGCTTTTTCCGTCGCACACGCGGTTAGCACGGGCGATAGTCTGCATAAGGGTGTGTGCCTTGAGGGGCTTGTCGAGATAGATATTCGCCAGAGACTTCACATCGAAGCCAGTCAGCCACATGGCGCAGACAAAAACAATGCGAAGTGGATTATCGGCGTCCTTGAACTCCTTGTCCATCTCCCGCGTCTCCATCTTCTTCCGATGAGGGACAATATCGAGTCCCCAGTTTTTGAAAGTCAGTATCTCGTTCTGTTCCTGACTGATGATGACCGCCATTTCGGTAGACTTCATCCAGTCGATTTTGCGCTGAAGCTCCTGTGCCTCCTGCTGAGAGGCAGTTTGGCACTTTGATTCCAGCTCCGCTATTTTTATCGTCCAATACCTCATAGCGAGATTATACATCCGAACACAAGTCACTTTGTTGACGCAGACAAACATGGCTTTGCCTGTCGTCCACAGGTCAGAATAATGCTCCACAAAATCGCTTGCAATCTTGTTTAGACGCGGCTCTGCTGTGATGATATGTATATCCTTGGCTATCTCCGCTTCCAGCTTCGCCTGCTGGTCGGGGTTCAAGTCCGCCTTCTCAATGGCATCCAGCAGCTCGTCGTTGATTTCCGGGTTATCAATCTGGAGCATATCGCTCCGGTTTTCGTAGTAAAGCGGGACGGTTGCGCCGTCGTCCACGGCTCGCTTGAAGTCATAGATGGAAACATAGCTGCCGAAGGTGCGCTCGGTAATATTGTCGTATTTGAACAGCGGCGTTCCGGTAAAGCCGATGCGGGAGGCAGTCGGCAGCAGCTTGCACATATTGTCCGAGAAGACGCCATTTTGTGTCCGATGCGCTTCATCCGACAGAATAATGATATCGTGGTCGGGATAAATGGGCTTCGGATTCGGCTGATTGAACTTATGTATCAGAGTGAAAATGTAGCTTGGATTGCCTTTCAGCATGGTTTCCAGCTTCGAGCCGCTTTCCGGGATAAACTTGCTGGCTTTGACTCCGCCGAGGCAGCCGCAGGCTTCAAAGGTGTCGCTGATCTGCTTGTTCAGCTCGTCCCGGTCGGTCAGTATCACGAAGGTGGGAGAGCCGGTAAACTTGCGTCGTATCTTCTGCGCCAAAAACACCATCGAATAGCTCTTGCCGCTGCCCTGGGTATGCCAGAACACACCCAGCTTGCCGTCCTTGATCTTACGGGCTTTATAGGATTCTACGGCTTCATTGACGCCGAGATATTGGTGGTTGCGGGAGAATATCTTTGCCGTATGACCGCCTGAGTGGTCGAACAGGATGAAGTTCTCAAACAAATCCATAAAGTTGGACTTATCGCAGATACCCAGCAGCATGGTTTCCAGATCGACCGCACCGGGGTCGGCTTCTTTAAGACGCTTCCATTCATGGAAGAACTCAAACTTGGAGCCGAGCGTACCGACCTTGGCTTCCAGCCCGTTTGATAACATCAAAAAAGCGTTGAAGTGGAACAACTGCGGGATGGTGTCGAGATAATCCTTGTAGTTGCAGTTGTAGGCGTCGGCTATGTCTACGTTCTGCTTTTTCAGCTCTACGAACAGCAGAGGAACGCCATTTACAAAGCCCACAATGTCCGTCCTGCGACGGTAGTGTGCGCCGTGTATCTTCATTTCCTTGACTGCAAGAAAGTGGTTCTTTGTCGGTTCATCGAAGTTGAAGACGCAGGCGCGGCGTTCCTCAAAGGTTCCATCCGGCTTTTTGTACTTCACCGGAACGCCGTCTCGGAGCATCGTGTACTTGCTCTCATTTGTCTGCATGAGCGTTTCGGAGGACGCCGTGGCGGACAGCGTTTTGATGACGGCGGAACAGAGCTCATCGGTCATCCAGTCGTTGAGCTCGAATAATGCGGCGCGGAGGTATCGTATCAAAAGGATTTCGTGATAAGCTTTTCGCCCCAGTGTGCCGTCTTCGCCCAGAACTTCCGTGTTATAGGCATATACCACGTCCCAGCCCAGCTTGTCCTGAAGGACATTGCCCGCGCTGTTTTGGACGAGTATATTTTCAGAATACTCCCAACTCATTGCGCTTCCTCCTGTTCCGTGTATTTTTGAATCAGCACCTCAACAGCATGTTCTGTATAGAACTCTTTTTTCGTGCTGGTTTTCTTTTGCGGGTCAAGATAACGCACCTGACAGAGTGTCGTATCCGCTTTTATTTCCCGCATGATCCTATTAAAAATGGTTCCGAACTTTATATCTGGCTTTAGTGCTTTCGCCTTGTCTTTCAAATCGGCATACCTGAGCGGCGGAATATCCGGCTCCGCACGAAATGCGGGCGCGTTGGGGTCATCCGTCAACCGGATGCCTCTGCGTAAAGCAACCGCATCAGGGTCAGTCGTAAGGGCGGCAATAATATCTGCATTTTTCACATCACGCACTTTGTCGGTCACAAGGTTAAAGCCAACAACGATGCTGTCTTGAACACCGTCTTCATGCAACTTGTTTACAGAACAGATAACGCTATTGACGAAATCATTATGTGCTTTCCCATAGTCTTGCTTCAAGTAATCGATTGGGTCAAACGGTAATTTCAATCCGACAGGAAGTATAATTAGATTATCGTCCTTTGCTATGTCCTTCTTGAAATACTTCTTCAGAAAAGCATCGTAATTCAAAACCGACTTGCTGATAAGCATGAACATAACCGGGTTAAGCGAGCTTTCAATGAAATGAACATTGGAGCAACGGTATTCGTTGAGTAAGTTCAGATTGTCATATACGGCCTGAAACTTTTTATTCTTCTCGGTTCCGTTTATATGGTCTCGTACCAAGATCAGGGCTTTTGAGAAGCTGATGGTATGCTCGCTATCTTTCTCATAGATACTCTTCTTCGAGATAAACTTATAGACATACGCCTTGAGAGCAAGCTCCCACGCATTCACGATCAGAATAACAGCGGTAGGGTATCTGTAATCAATATGAGGCTTGTTGTGTATCTCAATCCCCGCAAATAAGGCTGCTTGCGAAGAATCAAGCAATAGTTTTGTCACCGATTTACCGCGAGACATACTTACACCCCCAATTTCAGTTCATGATAGCCTTGAGAAATACGATTAGATGCCCAGTTTCATCTGAACAATCAATGTCAGTATTGCAATAGCGACATCTGCGCCCTTATCCATGACAAATGAGATAATCGGCTTAACCTTCTCCCACTTGTTTTTCTTGGAAGTTTGCGCTTTTGATATTGCTTCAAGCTCGTCTATCTTAGCAAGTATCTCATCAGTTTGCTCTCTATTTAGAGAATTCATATCTTCAATTTTTTGTCTCGCTTCCTCAAAGGAAACAGTAATATTGACAGTGTTGTTAACCGTTACATTCGCATCAGGCGCTTGCGGCACCGATGTAGTTGACCCCTTCGTATTCCATCCCTGCATAAAAGCTTCAAGCTTGGGTTTCATCGTATGTAGATTATCAATTAGAGATGATTTACTTAAATGCTCATAGCAAAATCCATGACCTTCCAAATAGCCATACATGCTATGACCCCAGTTTGAAATGCACGATTGGTACTTTCCATCGAGTACTCTATGCAATGCGATCAAAGTTTCTTCAGAAATGCCAGTGCCTGCTACCGCTTGTTCTATTTTCGCGATATCACCGAGCACGACAGCTTCATGACGCTCCTGCTCTTTCTGCTTTGCAGTTTTGATATTCGCCAAATTTCCATATTCGCTATTATTACACCTCCAATTCTCCGCTCATCAGCTTGGGTAGCAGGGCGTCACGGGCTTGTAAAAAATTATGATTCTCATGGTTAAGCACATCAATTTTCCTGAACAACGGTTCTGCGAAAGCATGAAATTTCTGTAGCGTTATAGTATCTGGCAACAGTATTCTTGCCCGTTCAAAATGAATGGGCTTCACCGCGGGATATGCAGCGCCATTTGTACAGTTAACAAGGTAACCAACAAATGAATCCTGTGTAACAAAGGCGTATATGAAAGAAAATGGTGCCTTAACGGGTGTAATAATAGAAAATCCAGTTGAAAAGACCATATCATCAGTTGGGTTCATGACCAATGCGTATGCTTTTAGATTCGGGCGCACCATCCCCCATATAATGTCTCCGTCTGATGCGAGACGTTTTGCTCTGCCAGGTGCTTCACTCAAACAATAAGATGCTGTTTCTTCAATTATGCCAAGACGAACTGAACCAATATCAACATACTCAATATTCTGATGTGGGTAGTCTTTTCCAACGCTTTTCATATTAATTGCAGCAACGTCCGACAGAACGGTTCGTCTCCACCCCTCCGGCAGGCCGTCCACAATTGGCGTGGTCTCCCAACCGGGGAAATGTAGGTCAACGAACCACTCCTTGTACAGCCGCTGCGCCGCTTCCTCCAGCAGCTTGATCTGTCTGCGGTTGTTCTCGATCAGGTCATCATAGGCGGAGAGAATGTTGCCTATCTTTCGTTGAACAAAGATATCCTCGATTACATCCAGTTTCATCTCGAGAAACGACGATTTTGATACGAACTCACGCCCTGAAGCAGTTCCCTTGTTTAGTGCCTTAACTGACTGTAAATTATTTTTTAGCAAATAATAAACATAATGAGGGTCAAATGAAGAATTGGGTATTATGGAGTTCATTGATTGATTGGTAAAACAATCACAATGAGCCATCGTCATTTTTTCGCCTAATGTTCCAATGCACACCACACATGTGGCGTTTTTAGGTATAAGGCTACTCTTGTATTTTTCATATCCAGCTTTCGAGTAGCACTCTTCTGTTATATAAGTATATTTTGTGCCCTTTGAAATATCAGTTGGCTTGATAAATGGCATAAAATTACCATAGTACTCTCTCTTTCTTGTTGGCGGCGTATGTCCTGTAATTACGTTGCCTAAATCTAATACCCTGATTGTCTTCATAGCCCCATCCCCTCAAAATTCTCCGAGATGGTCTTCATCAGCTCATTGGCCTGGGTCTGCAGGGTCAGCAGCTCTTTGTGTATCTCGATCATGCGCTCTGTGAAGTCGGTATCGTCCGCCTCCACCTCCGCCACACCCACATACGCGCCGGGGGTGAGAGACCAGTTTTTGCTTTCGATCTCCGCCCTGTCGGCAATTTTGCACAGGCCGGGAATGTCGGCATATACGCCGTCCCCAAATTTTTCGGTCAGCCACATGGCTTCATGGATGATTTTTCTGCAATCCTCAACCATCTGCGCACTCAGGGCGGCAAGAATTTCAAGTCGCTTTTCATAGGCTCTGTATGTCTTGAAACCATTGGCTGCGGCAAGCTCTTTTCTTTCCGCATTGTCCATAGTTTCCGCGTATTTGATCGTCTGTCCCTCTGCGTCATCGGAAGCCTTGCGGAAAGTGTCCAGCGTGTCTCTCAGTACCTCCCAGTTGCCATTCTGCCGGGAAGTGCTGGTCGTGCGGGCTTGTTCAGCTACTTTGTCTATCAAAGCAGCAAATTGTTTCGGCAGAACAGCAGAAAGCTCCTGGGCCTGTGACACCCAGTTGAGTATACCTTCGTGAATCGCGCTTTCATATGTATCGAGCAGCGCCGTGTATTTCTCCGTCTCCCCGCGATAAAGCCAGACGACAGCGTTGAGGTTCTTCATCTGCCATTCGCTCCACTCGTTGAGCGTCTTGTCAACGGCGGTGTAGTAATTTCGGGAATCGATGAACAGAACCTGATCCAGCCGTGTCTCCGGCTTCCCTTTATCGAAGAACCACAGCGTGCACGGCAGGGATTTCGTGTAGAAAAAGTTATTGCCCACGGAAAGCATGACATCCACATGACCCGTGCGGACAAGCTGCTGGCGGATGAGCCGATCCTTGTTAGAGCTGTCGGTGGCGGAGGCCGCCATGACAAAGCCGGCGCGCCCGGTCTCATTTAGGTAAGAGTAGAAATAGGAAATCCAAAGGTAGTTTGCGTTGGAGACCTCCTTGTTGGCGTTGACGCCGGGCAGACCAAAGGGCAGACGTCCGGCGTTTTGCGTGCTCTCGGAGTTGACCTTATCCACATTGAACGGCGGATTTGCCATCACATAGTCGCAGCAGCCGTCCAGATTGAAATAGTCGTTATAAAAACTGTTTGCCCCGTCCTCGCCGTAGATAATTTTGGCATTGAGTCCGTGAACCGCCATGTTCATCAGACATAGTTTGCCGTTATAATCTACCTTTTCCTGTCCGAAAAATGTCATGGCGGAGTTGGCATTTGTGCCATACCGCTCCACGAAATCGCTGGAAGAAACAAACATGCCACCGCTGCCGCAGGCGGGATCAAGCACCGTTCCGTGTGTCGGCTCGATGATGTTCACGATCATGCGGACAAGGGATTTGGGCGTGAAGAATACGCCGTCGTCTGAGGCGACAGCCGGAGCAAACTTATTTAGAAAATACTCATAGATACGCCCGATGATATCGTCGTGTATCTCATTTAGGGCGCTGTTATTGAAGATGCGAAGAAGCTCCCGCAGTAAATCGTTCTGGAATGATGTGTATGTCTTGGGTAAAACGCCCTTCAGCTGCGCGGACTGCGACTCCACAAGCTCCATCGCCTCGTTGACGGCTTTACCCACGTCAGTGCCGTCCGGCAGGTTCAAAAGATAATCATACCTTGCCTTTTCAGGGAGGAAAATTGCACTTTTCTGCGCGAAGTCCTCAGGCTCCACCGGCAGTACGCGCCCGTTGCGAACAGGACGGTCTTTCATAATCTCCGCTTCAACATATTTGAAACGGCTGTATGCGTAGCGCAGGAATATGAGTCCCAACACCGGCATACAGTATTCATTTGAAGTCAGCTTCGACCCCTGTCGCAGAAGGTCGGCAGACTCCCATAATTCGCTTTCAAGCTTTCTGATATTTATCATTAAAGTAACCCCGCGTCTTTGTTTTGTTTGAGAACGGTCATAAACGTAATATGTAGCTTTATCTTAGGACTCTACGGGCGCATCATCATGAAGAAAATCCATAATATCCCCGGCGTTGCAGTCCATTACTTCAGCTATTTTTAGGAGGACAGATAAGGCTACCTCTTGGTTTTTTCGCATCTTAGTAAATGTGGCAGGCGAAATCCCCGCACGTTTACGCAACTCCGCCTTGCTCATTTCTCGCTCTGCGCACATGACCCATAGTTTTTTGTAGCTGACTTTCATAGCACACACCTCAAGATACATTCTTGGCTCGTTTTGGAATCCTGCTTCATATTTTATCACAGTCTTCGAGACAAAACAACAGGTTCACATGAAAAGGCTGCTAAGTTTTTGATAAACTATAATTATTTTTGAGTTCTTGAACTATTTCGGCTAAAGAGAATGACCCGCGCTAAGAATGCTCGCGTGGGTCGCTTTTCAATTCTTCCGATGGTATTCCGTTCCTGCTACTTCATGTCCATCTTCCGCACAACATCAGCAGTATAGGCAATGAACTCCTCCGGCGTTGGAACATCTCCCTCGCACGGGATACTTTGCCAGTATGCTTTTTGTCTTGGGTCATCGCTGACAAGACCGTTTATCATTGCGATTTTAATTTGCTTTCTGACTTCTTCTACAGTCGTGTTATTCTTCTCCGCGATTTGTTCAAGGGCACGTTGGGCTGACTCTATCTTTCTCTTGTCCATTAACTTTCTCCAATTCATGCGATGTTGATTACCCTTATTCCGGCTTTTTTCGCATAGTCTACCGTGTACGCCGTTCCGCCTTTGCTTTCAGGCAAATAACAAATACACGCACTAATATTATCAACTAGATGGCGGTTTCGCCTGAACATACATCCGCTGTCATATCGTTCTGAAGTATATACGAATTTATCACAGCCGGACTTGACCTGCTCATAGACTTCGATATCCGCTTTTGCACATCCTCTGGTTTGGTCACGACAAGGAAGCACCAATACCAATTTGATATATGGATATTTTATTTTTAATTCCAAGACTGTCTGAGCTGCCAAGGTGTCAAAACCGAGTGCGCCGCCTGCTCCAAAGTATGTATACCCTTGTTTTATCAGCTCCTCGACCTCATCCTTCAACCGTTTGGCTACCAGTTCATATCGATCAGACGGAATTTTTCTGTGTCCTGTGAAGCAACAAGTTTTTTCTTTCATCTCTTACCTCAAATCTGACCAGTATCGCGGACAATATGTAAGTAGATTGTAGCATAAAATATCAAATGCTGCAACCAATACTGGTCAGGTTCACATGAAGGGAGGGCGGAGAGATGGAACAGAAAATCCGGCGTGATCGTAACATGGGTGATAACCTCAGAAGGCTCAGAGATCAAAGTGGATTATCTCAGGAAAAGCTCTGCGCTGAACTCCAACGGCGTGGCTGTGACATTGGAAGAAGCTGCTATGCTAAATACGAAGCCGGAGAGCTGAACATCCGTGCGAGTGTGATTATTGAGCTCAAGAAGATATACAACTGCTCGTATGATGACTTTTTCGCCGGTCTTGATGAATAGCTTTTCAGTCATTTTGGAATCCTACCGCTTCTCGGTGGGTTCCTTTTTTTATGCGGTATATCAATACGACTTTATGCGGGCCGCTTCTTTCTTAAAAACGGCGGTTTTGTGTTGATTGTTGCCACATTAACTGATTGATTAATTCATCTTTTCGTGATAAAATAAAGTCACCAACATATGGGAGGTTTTTTGTATGGCCGTATGCTATGATAGGCTATTTCACCTGATGATCGACAAGAAAGTCACGACCGCGCAGCTCATGAAGGAGGCGGGGTTTTCTGCCAACATCATCACGCGTCTAAAACGGAACCGGTATGTTTCGTTAGAGAGTATTGAAAGTATCTGCAGTGTAATGGGCTGCACCGTGAATGATATGCTGGAGTTCACAGAAATCGACAAATGATGGGAGGCACAAGGTACAATGCTTGCAATGTCTGAACTGAAAGAAATACTGCCTCACGCGAAAGCACGGTTTGTCGAGAAAATGTTTTCCCACAACGATGTCCCCACGCTGTTGGACGATACGCCACTTACCATATGCAACCGCTCCAATGCGAAGGCAAAACACGATGCGGCGATAGCGCGTTGCTATGCCTTTGACAGTGAATTCTCTCTCCAGACCTGGGGCGAAGTAATTCATGGAACTGCTGGAAGCGAGGTTCTCCTATACCAGTTCAGATTCTCTCACCCTATGGAGTTCGAGAGAACGCTTTGGCATGAATGGGGACATTTGCTCTCCAACAAGTACATCGAGGCCATAAACGATGAACGGTTGGAATACTTCAAAAGACGCGAAGCCAGTCACGATAGGTTTTATCACGAGAATCTACCCGATGATGAAAGGGAGTACCAGGAACGGCTTGCATTTGGCACGCAGCTTTGGTGTGAGTTCATAGCGGACACGATCCGTAATATTGTAGCTGATGACGAGCCTCACAGCATAGCGTGGGATATACAAGAGCAGATGAAACAGGATCTTCTTGTCGCTGTTTCAAATACGCCTGTCCAGATCGATTTATTGGGGCATTATTGTTCCACGGTTCTAACCAATCCGACAGTTGTTGCTCATAGCGAGATTGATGAACGGTTCAGTATTGGTTTTGAATTTTTGCCTGATATGACCGTAAAGCTGGTCGATAAACTGCTTTGTATTCTTGCTGACCAGCTCAACAAAGAACAAATCTGTAAAATCAGTAAGGATAGGATTCTCGATATCGGCGCAGTGATAAACCAAATATGGGAGACAATCGAAGAAAACAAACTTCAGCGGATATTCGAGAATAGATAAGAGCTGTCGAATACTATCTTGACGGAGGTGAAGCCGCATGGCGCAGAATTGCCGCACATACATTGCCATAGACCTCAAGTCGTTTTATGCCTCCGTTGAATGCGTAGAGCGCGGACTTGACCCGCTGACGACGAACCTTCTTGTCGCTGATGCCAGTCGCACGGAAAAAACCATCTGCCTTGCGGTATCGCCATCGCTCAAGGCTTACGGCATACCCGGACGCGCCCGACTGTTTGAAGCCGTCCAGAAGGTCAAAGAGGTAAACGCCCAGCGGCAGCGCAAAGCACCCGGGCGAAAGCTCACCGGCGAATCCTACGACGCTACGCTGCTCAAAACCGCGCCGGAGCTGGCAGTTTCGTATATCACCGCTCCGCCGCAGATGGCGCACTACATGGAGTGCAGCACGAACATCTATAAAAACTACCTGAAATACGTCGCGCCAGAGGATATCCATGTCTATTCGATAGACGAGGTGTTCATCGACGCTACCGATTACCTAAACACATATAAGCTCACGCCGCGTGAGATGACGATGATGCTGATACAGGACGTTCTGAAAAGCACCGGCATTACCGCGACAGCCGGTATCGGAACGAACCTATATCTTGCCAAGATTGCGATGGACATTCAGGCGAAGCACACCGCGCCTGACAAGGACGGCGTCCGCATTGCTGAGCTTGACGAGATGAGCTACCGGCAGCTTCTTTGGACGCACACGCCGCTCACCGACTTCTGGCGCGTCGGCAAAGGCATTTCGGCAAAGCTCGAAGCCAATGGAATGTACACGATGGGCGATGTTGCGCGACGTTCCCTTAATGACGAGGCGTTTTTGTATAAGCTGTTCGGCATCAATGCGGAGCTGCTTATCGACCACGCATGGGGCTGGGAGCCTTGCACCATGGTGGAAATCAAAGCATACAAGCCCAGCACTAACAGCGTCAGCTCCGGGCAGGTGCTGGCGTGTCCGTACCCATTCGATAAGGCAAAGCTGATAGTCCGCGAAATGACTGACCTGCTTGTTTTGGATATGGTGGAGAAAGGGTTGGTTACAGACCAGATAGTGCTGACCATCGGTTATGATATTGAAAACCTAACCGACACAAAAATAAGCCGCACCTACAAGGGAGAAGTCACCACCGACCACTATGGGCGTAAAGTACCGAGGCAAGCACACGGCAGCGCAAACATCGGTCGGCAGACCTCCTCCACGATGCTCATCATGAAAACGGTCATGGAGCTGTTCGACCGCATCGTAGACAAAAACCTGCTTGTCCGGCGCATGAGTGTCACCGCTAATCACCTTGTCGGTGAGGACACAGTACAAAAAGACAGCGGCGGTGAGCAGCTCGACCTGTTCACTGATTACGAGGCACTGCAAAAACAACGCGCCGAGGAAGAAGCAGCGCTGGAGCGTGAGCGCCACATCCAAGAGGCAATCCTCACCCTGCGCGAGAAGTATGGCAAGAATGCTGTGCTCAAAGGAATGAATCTCGAAGAAGGCGCTACGACTATTTCCCGCAATAAGCAAATTGGCGGGCACAAGGCATAATTAGACGATAAATTGGAAGCTGTGAAGGAGAACCAATATGGATTATATCACCATAACAAAAGAGAATCTGGAAACCGAACATATCTGCTGTGCAATCAGTAACAACAAAGATGTGCAGGTATCATCGAAAAAAGAGTGGCTTTCCGACAGGATGGACGATGGACTTGTATTCCTAAAAAGTGTCGAGCGCGGTAAATGCTTTATAGAATTTATACCGGCTGAGAATGCTTGGATTCCTGTTATTGCTGATGGATACATGGTCATTAACTGCCTGTGGGTTTCAGGCTCATTCAAAGGCAATGGGTATTCAAGTGACTTGCTTAATCAATGCATTATAGACAGCAAAGCAAAAGGCAAAATTGGATTGTGTATCCTTTCATCGGCAAAAAAACTACCTTTTCTGGCAGACCCGAACTTTCTGAAATACAAAGGCTTTTCCGTATGTGACGAATCCGATAACGGAATCCAACTGTGGTATCTACCGTTTGACGCGGACGCTATCAAACCTCAATTCAAGGAGTGCGCAAAACATCCTCATGTAGAGGAATCCGGCTATGTTTTATACTATACAAGCCAGTGTCCTTTTAACGCGAAGTATGTTCCTATTCTTGAAAAGACGGCAAAAGAATACGGAATTCCTTTTCATGCTATCCACCTTGTGAGTAAGGAAGATGCACAAAACGCACCTTCTCCGATTACTACTTACGCGTTATTCTACAACGGTGAGTATCTTACCAACGAAGAATTAAACGATAAAAAGTTCCTCAAGCTGGTGCAAGGATAACTCACAAACAACTTTCCGTTTATCGGGGTGATGTAAAATGACGGACGCAAACAACCGTCGCTACGACGATATAATCAATCATCCGCACCATCAATCTGCAACGCGCCCGCATATGTCGAATCATGACCGTGCAGCGCAGTTTTCGCCCTTTGCGGCTCTGACCGGATACGATGATGCGGTAAGAGAAACCGCCCGTATGACGAATGCAAAGGAAGAATTAGACGAGTACCGCAAAGAAGAACTGAACGAACGCTTGAATATGATACAGGACACTTTGTACGAGCAGCCGGAGGTGTCCATCACATATTTTCTGCCGGACAAGAAAAAATCCGGCGGGTCGTATGTCACCGTGACCGGCAGCGTGATGAAAATCGATGAGTATGAGCACCTCGTCGTCATGCGAGATAGGACGAAAATCCCGATAGATGATATTGCCGAAATCGACGGCGAGATATTTGGAGCAATAGAATGATGAAATCAAAACATAAATCCCCTTGGATTGCGGCGTTAATCATATGCTTCGTTTCACTTGCCGTTGGCGCATCGTTTCACGGCATACGGATGCACCCGGAAAACGTCGAGGCATACAGCCTCGGCTGCACAATGGGCATCATTATGGCGAGTGTTGCCGCTATCGCGTTTGTTGTGTTCATCGTGCTGTTTGTGCGATATAAGAAATCGGGAAAATAATCGGAGGAAACGCCCATGACCGGCAAGGAACGCCTTATCGAGCTGTTGAAGCTCCTATACGCGAAGACAGACGAAAACCATCTGCTTTCGACCGCGCAGATTGTGTCGTATTTCAACGAGCAAGGTGTCCGCACTGACCGCGAAACTGTCAAGGCAGACATAGACTCTCTGAATCGCTGTGGTATTGAGATATATGCCGTCACGGGGACACAAACGAAATACTACTTCTCTGACAGGCAGTTTGAGCTTGCGGAGCTGAAGCTGCTTGTAGACGCCGTGGAATCCTCCAAGTTCATCACAAGCAGTAAAAGTGAGCAGCTTGTCGGAAAGTTAATGACCATGGCCGGAGAAGCCAGTGCGAAAGAGCTTGAGCGCCACCTATACACCGCAGGACGTGTAAAGCCGGAGAATGAATCTATCTTCCGCACAGTAGATATCATCTTCAAGGCCATCAACGCAGAACGACAGATAGCGTTTGAGTATTGCGAGTATGCGCCGGACAAGTCCTTCGTATCAAAGCACGACGGAGAGCAATATGTTTTTTCGCCTTATGCCATGCTGTATAACGAGGACAAATACTACTTGCTTGGCTATTCTGAGCATCACGAAAAGGGCGGAAAAATCATTACATACCGGGTGGACAGGATGAAGCTGCCCGAAATACTCGATACTCCCATTGTTCCGCGCCCAGAGGGATTTGACCCTGTGGACTATACTGTGGATGTGTTCAGTATGTTTGATGGGAAGCCTTGCAGGGTCAGACTCCGCTGCGAGAATCGACTGATGAACTACGTCATTGACCGCTTTGGAGAGGATGTTCAGACATCCATCGTGTCAAAAGAACGGTTTGACGCGGTGGTAGACGTATCGGTCAGCCAGACCTTCTTTGCTTGGGTGTTCCAGTTTGCCGGTGCAATGCGAATTGTCAGTCCAAAGGCAGTAAAGGAGCAGTACAGCGAAATGCTGGACAAGTCGCGAGAACAGGTCAAATAAGCGCTAAAAGCAAGAACGGAGACCATCATATAAAAAAGTCGAGCGGAGGTGCGGTCATATAGCCGCACCTCCGCTCTTGGCCTATTGACATGAAGACAAATCTGATTATAATTAGTCTTACGAAGCAATCTGCTTCGTAAGACTGCACATTTGAAGGAGACCAACATGAAAACACGCAGCATGGACACGATGATAAGGATCAGGGACTACGCAGAGCTATATTATGCGGATCACGGCTGTTCTCCTTCAACCACAATGATTGCCGATGAGGTCGGCGTATCCAGAGGTACGGCGTATAAATACCTTGTTGAGATGGCCGAGAAGGGTATCATTGCTTACGACGGAAAGCGAATCGTCACCAATATTACGCGAAACAGCAATGTTGACCGCTCCAACGCACCAATCGTCGGCGCTATCCGATGCGGTACACCGGAGGAAGAACGTGCAGAGATACAGGAATACGTCTCTCTCCCGGCCTCCATCTTCGGCTATGGTGATTTCTACATACTCAAAGCCAAGGGAGATTCCATGAACCTTGCCGGGATTGACGAAGGCGATTACATCGTAGTGGAGACTAATGTGCAGGAAAAGGTCGGCGATATCGTCGTAGCTCTCAATGATGAGAACTGCAACACGCTCAAGCGTCTTGCCTATGACAGCTCAAAGAAAAAGTATTACTTGAAAGCGGAAAGTGATAATCCGGCAAATCATGACGTCTATCCCCGCCATATGTTGATTCAGGGGGTGGCACGGCATGTCATTAAAGCGTTATGAAAAATATCTCCGATCACATCCACCTTGTGCCATGGAGGAAGATTATAGGAATTGGAAAAAGATAGAACATATCATAGCCCACTCGGCGACGACGCCTTTGATTTTCCCTTCCTGTGTGCGGAGGATTATGACAGGCTGCCGCTTGCAGAGATGGGGCCGGTCGTTGCCGTAAGAGACCCGTATGGCGAGCAGCTCTACCCAAACCCATATTATAACAACATAGAGGTGATTGGCTCCTTTCGGGAATACCTGATGGGTCATTTCTATCAGGATTACACTGACTATCTGCGCAGGATGATTGAGGACGGGAGAGTATCTATCGGGAAGTCAGGCACTCAGATTACGCAGCCGGAACGGATTATTGTCAGTGACGCAGATATTGAGCGTATCGACCTATATCGCAAATCAACGAGTGAGGTCTATGTCGATGTCATTATCAGCGTGAAGCTAAAGCTGTATGACCATTTGGGCGACAGAATGCTCGCCGAGTCCATGTCACAGTGGTACAGAGTCCGAACATTTTCCGACTTGACTCCCGGCAATCTCAGCTTCAATGACCTTGATTTTATTGCTGTGTATGATAAAAGCACACCGGCTCCCGGACGAGCACTGGATGACTACCTCGTTCCATATACAAGAACGTCGCTGCTGGACAGTGAGGGCACTGAAATCCTCGCACTGTACTTCCCGGAGGCGCTGGAGAAGCCCTGCCGTATTGACGGTGAGGACCTTGCACGTCGCATGAAGCTCCAAGTGAAATACTGCCGCCTGACAGCGGATTGCGCCATCCGTGGGCAGATGTATTTTGAAGACCGGACAATCGAGGTGTATGACAAATTTAATCAAATACGGCAGAAAGAAATACCCGCCAATACGATCATCGTGGATGTTACCTCGTGTATTGACGATGACCTGCATCTGAAACGGGAGCTTATTAATGATACGCTGATTCATGAGTGTATTCATGCTGACCGCCATCGACTGTTTTATCTGGGGCAGCGCCTGTATAACGAGGAAATACGCTGCCTGTCCTGTTCGCTCCCCGGAATGAGAGCCGGAACGCAGATAGACGCCGGGTATGAGCTGTCAAAAAGTCTGGACATCGATGAAGCTGTTATCGGAGACGCTTCACTCTCCGCGAAATCTCCCATTGACTGGATTGAGTGGCAGGCTAACCGCGTCACACCGCGAATCCGTATGCCGGCAAGCACTACGGAACAGAAAATCAAGGAGCTGTACGCGAGGTCTTTTTCAAGATATCCGAATATGTCACAGGAAAAGCGTACAGCCAATGTCGTAAGCGACCTCGCGGCTTTCTTCGGCGTTTCCAAACAGAGCGCAAAGATACGAATGATAGAGCTTGGGTATTCAGAGGCGCAGGGCGTTTTGAATTTTGTAAACGGCGCATATGTCGAAAATCACAGCTTTACGCCGGGAATGCTCAGCCAAAACCAAAGTTTCACGATTGGTTTCAAGGACGCGCTGGAGCTGTTCAAAACCAGTCAGGCGTTTCGGGAACGCATCAACTCCGGTTGCTATCAGTACATCGACGGTCATTACTGCCTTGCAGAGAGTAAGTACGTTTACAGACGCAACGGTGAGTTGCACCTGACCTCCTACGCCAGAGCGCACATGGATGAGTGCTGCCTCGTGTTCACGATCAAAGGCAGCAGAATTGAGTACAGCTACAAGGAGGGCACACTTCAAAAGGAATCCGTCACAGCAGGAATCCGAACAGAGTTCGATAATAACCAGCCCGCCGAGTTTGATTATCAGACTGAGGCGAAACGGCTATCCGATATTCTGTATTCACTTCCGGCTTCTCCTTGTGAGACTTTGAAGCTACATATGAAGCAGCGTGGCTTTACCGTGGAGGAATTGGTAGCCAAGAGCGGTGTGTCGGTAAGAACCTTAAAACGGCTCAGAACCGAACCTGACTACCAGCCGAACCGAACCCATCTTATGGCAATCTGCGTTGGTCTTCAGTTAGAGCCGGTGCTGCAAAAGGATTTTCTTGCGAAGTATGGTATCACATTTACCAGCAGTCCAAAAGACGTGCTTTATGAAATGATGCTGTGGAGTATGTACCGACAGTCCCTGTCCCTGTTTAACAAGAAGCTGGCGGAGTATGGATACCCGCCGCTAAGCAACTGCATAGACGAACTTGATGAGTAGAAACCGTATATGACCGGTGAGGCTGCCTTTATGGGGCAGTTTCACCGGTCTTTTTTGTTTTCTGAAAATTTTCTTCTCGAAAAAGTGCCACGCCGTGGCATTTTTTTGGGCTTTTTGAGCCCGTTTTCTATGGTTTTAGAAGCCATTTACAGCGTGCAGACACAATATACGCTGTTATTCGCTTGAGATAGTCAATATATTGTGGTTTTAGAAGGTGCCACGCTGTGGCATTTTTGTTTCAAGGCTCTCCCGCTACAATTAAAGCACAACGACACCGGAACACCGGTTGAGTTCAACAAAATATCGACAGCCTGACTTGCAATAGGGCGAAGGATATCTCATAGGCCACGCATCGTAACACGATGCAGCCGAATGAAGTACCCTCTGATTCCCTATGCCCTAGTCAGGTGTGGCGGGTCTGTGCGTACTTCTACAGGCCCGCTTTTTCTTTGAGATTCCTTTGCCAGTCGCAGTCGGGCGGCAAGGATTTGAAATGAACTGGTTGTGCTACATCGCCGCGTACCCGTAATCTCCGAATTTTGATTTCATCAAAATTCAAAATTTTAAGGAGATTACAAAAATGAAGACACCGAAAGAATTTGATTATGACCTTTGGACGACCGGCGAGGGAACGCAGAAAAAGTATTTCACAAGAGTAAAAAGGACCGGCGAGGTGTGCGAAGTGAGCCACGAGGTAATGAAGTTTCTGCGTAGCGAGGAGAAGCGACAAATACGCGAATTAGAGCAGTCCGGGAATCTTCTGTGCCTTGAAACCGTTCCGGATGAGGATTTCGGAGAATCGTGGATGACTGACCCACGCGACTTTACGAATGATGTGACTATGAAGATGACCGAAGATGCGTTTCTGCAACTCCTTACACCCAACCAGCGCGATGTATATCTCTACTGCATTGCCGGTGACATGAATGTAAGAGAGTATGCCCGGGCACATGGGCTACATCACAAATCTGTTTCTGAGACCATCCTAGCGATTCGAGAGAAATATAAAAAGAATTTTATATGATACCCCGCCAAACGCCCAAAAAATGTCCGTTGGTAAGTGAGAGAACAAATCTCACCAACGAGATTGCAAGATTCGATTTTCTCCGGTTCGCTCGAACCGCTGCTCCTTGAAAACTGAATATCATTCATCAGGTACGTTCCCTGCGTTATGGGTGATGAGCCCTAAGCTGTTTTCGCAAGTGCGCCATGACCTCCACTTTTGGAGCGAGCGAAAACACTCATGAGATAAAAGCCGGATTGCTTCCGGTGGCGGCAATGACAGACGCCGGGGATAATGATACTTCCGTAGCCGAAAGGCGCGGCCCGCGGAGAACCCGGGGGAGGTTGGATTCCTATGGAGCGGTCAGCAAGCCGCCGCCTGATGATTTCCCTGAGCCGGGTTTTCGGCTCATAGCTCTCGGGGCGTCGAGGACAAATAGAGAGCCGTACATAAACACAAAGGAGACGAAAAAATGCAATACGCAGAAAGATATAACAGCGAGAGATACCTGGATATGACGGCATTTCTCGCATTAAAGCACATAGAAGCTCAGGAAAGAAGGAGGACTCCACGAATGAATGATGATTGGAATTACCGCAGAGGCGATATCTACATCGCAAACCTTGACCCGTATATCGGCAGCGAGCAGGGCGGCACACGCCCGGTGGTTGTGCTCCAGAATAACGCCGGCAACTATTTCAGCCCCACTTTGATCGTCGCGCCCATCACGTCGCGTGCCGACAAACGGAGAGACCTTCCGACGCATTACTACGTTGAAAATGCCCGTGGACTTGACGGTCCTGCGCTTGTCCTGCTGGAGCAGATCAGAACCATCGATAAGCGCCGTGTCCGCAAGTACATCGGAAAAATGAGCCGGTGGCAGGTTGAGGATATGGGTGACATCATCGAGCAGACGGTCGGCAACGGATGCCGAATTCCCGAATGTGAGGAAGCACCGTAATCAAGCAAGAGTTCCCAAATCTATTGTGACGGAGGAAATATCATTGACTAAAGCAGAGCAGAACAAACTGGAAAAGGCGAAAAAACATGAGTTCATCGCCAAGACTTATGCGGTTATTCTCAGCAGCATCCCGGTACAGGCAACGGGGGTGCGCAAATCAGCGCAGATTCGGCTTACACACAAGAACTTCAACAGCTATATCAGGTTCCATGCCTACGGAATGGATATCAACTTTCTGATCTATGGCGACGGCAATGTTGCTGTGGAACTGACGGAAGCCCTACACTCCAACCACACCGAACAGCTTTTTGAATATTCCCCAGAGATAGAAGAACAGGCAGCGTTCTTGGCGAAACTGGCGGAAATGATGCCTTGGGTAATCGACCTGTATCTCGACCAGAGTGTCATGGACTTCCATTCCTATATGGATTATGTCGGATACTCCGAAAATATAACTGCGGCATACCAGACTATGATGGACGAATACCACGGTTTGAACACTTCGGAGGAATGATCTCGCCATACGGCAACCGCTCGGTTGCCGGTACATCCCATTATTGTGTTCTGATACCAACAGACCGTTCATACACTTCACCAAGGGTAGAAGTCATTGGCTGCCGGCTTTGCGCCGACAGCCTATTGTTTTGTCCTTGATAAACCACGCCAATAGGAAGGAGACCGATATATGGAGCAATATACCCCAACTGCTATTGACCCCAGAACGATAGACCGCAGCCGACTCGCACAACGTAGCGCTGTGAAGCTTGATTCCAATGCGCCGCAGAAAGAACGGCTCGCGTCTCTGTTGCACCAGATTGACCCGCATTGCTATCTGGACGGAAAGACCGTTGTGATTTCCCGCTTCGCCAACACATCAGTCTCGCTCAACGACTGTGTTCAAGCGTATCTCGGCGGGCTGTAAGGCGACATCCTTGTCAGTAATAAAGGGGGCGAATAGAATAATGTAAAACACATTGGGAGGTGCGATATGCTGAAAAGCGTTTATCGGACAGGCATCTACGCCCGCCTGTCCCGTGATGACGGCGACAAAGCCGAATCGAACAGCATCGTCAGTCAAAAATCCATCTGCGAGGAGTATATAGCTCAACATACGGAGCTGGAGCTTTGCGATACGTTTGTAGATGACGGATACTCTGGCGTTTCGTTTGACCGTCCGAACTTTCGCCGCATGGAACAGGCTATCCGCGATGGAAAAATCGACTGCATCGTATGCAAAGACCTGAGCCGCTTCACGAGAAACTATATTGAAGGCGGCAGATACTTAGAGAAGATTTTTCCGCAGCTCGGCGTTCGGTTCATAGCAATCAACGATACCTATGATACTGCCACCGGCAATCCGCAATCAGATTCCTTTATCATTCCGTTCAAGAATCTAATAAACGACACCTATTGCAAGGATATCTCCGTGAAGATACGCTCCAATCTGGACGTGAAGCGCCGCAAGGGTGAATACGTTGGCGCGTTCACGCCATACGGGTATGTGAAGGCTTCCGATGATAAGAGCCGACTTATCGTTGACGAATATGCCGGTGAGATAGTCCGCTCTATCTATACCATGTACAAGGATGGGCTGAGCATCGGCAGGATAGCCGATCGGCTCAATTCCATGGGTGTTCTGTCACCTATGGAATATAAGCTCTCTCAAGGCAGCAAATATGAGACCCTATTCAAATCCCATGAGGTTGCGCTCTGGTCATATATGGCTGTTCGCCGGATTCTCACAAGCGAGACCTATATCGGCGTTCTGGTACAGGGTAAACGCGGTACGCCAAACTACAAGGTCAGGAAAATTCAGGACAAAGACGAAAGTGAATGGGTAAAGGTAGAAAACGCCCATGAGCCGCTGGTGTCCTACTCTGACTTTACGGCAGTTAAGGAAATGCTGGGACGCGACCGTCGTTCTGCCAGCGATGAAGAATCCGCAAGCCTGTTTTCCGGCTTTCTGTATTGCGGCGACTGCGGGCAGTCTATGGTTCGCAAGACCGTTCCGTCCGGTACAAAGAAGTATCTCTATTACATCTGTGCTGCTTCCAAACGGCGGGAGTGCAGTTCCCACAGCATCAGCGAAAAGGAGCTGGAGCGAGTTGTGTTCCATGCTCTCCATGACCAGATAGAGATCGTGCTACGGCTGGATGAAGCTCTTGCCTATATCGACCGACTTCCGTCCGCAGACCGCCGCGTGTTCAATTACGAGGTGCAGATAGTCAAGATTGAAGAAGAACTTGAACGCTGTCAGGGTCTAAAGCTCCGCTTATACGAAGACCTCTCCGACGGCATCATTGATAAAGCGGAATACATGGAGTTCCGCGACACCTACACCAAGACGATTGCGCAGAAAAAAGAAGCTCTCACCAGAGTGCAGCGTGAATACAAGGATACGCTTGCCACTGGCATTGCTGAGAGGAACTGGGTCACACTGTTCCGGCAGTATGAGAACATAGATGAGCTGAACCGCCGCGTCCTCATGGCGCTGGTAGATAAAATCATTGTCCATGAAAATCACGTGGTGGAAATCTTCTATAAATACCGCGATGAATACGAACAGGCTGCGGCTTACGCCGCAAGCTTCGATGACGAGCGTAAAAACGTAGGATAAGGGGGAAAAACCAATGGCACGAAAGAGCAGAAAAATACAAGCTGAACCACAGGAAATAGTACAGTCGTCACAGATTTTCCCGACTGCGATTTATGCCCGTCTGTCGGTGGAGAACAGTGGCAAGGATGATGACGGAGCCGCGCTCCAGAATCAGATTGACGTTTGCCGCGAATACATAAAAACCTGTCCCTATCTGAGCTTACAGTCCGTCTATTCAGACAACGGAAAAACCGGGACTGTGTTCGACCGTCCTGCGTTCAACCGTCTGATGGACAACATACGAGACGGCAGCATTAAATGCTTGGTGGTGCGTGATTTAAGCCGTTTCGGACGCGATTATATTGAGGCCGGAACTTACCTTGAACGAATATTCCCGAAGCTGGATGTACGCTTTATCTCCGTCAAGGAGCAGTTCGACACCTTTGCCACGGACGGCTCCAACGAATCGCTGATGATTCCTCTGCAAAACCTTATAAATGATCTCTATTCAAAGGATATCTCCCGCAAGGTCTCCACGGCTCTGCGTATTCAGATGGAGAATGGGAGCTTTCGCTGGCGTAAGCTCCCGTATGGCTATTGTTGGAATGAGGAACGAACACAGATAATCCCCGATGAAGCAACAGCCCCTTTTGTGAGGGACATCTTCAAGTGGAAGCTTGAGGGAGCGTCTTTGCCAACAATGCTGACGCTCCTTGATGATGCCGGTGCTCCGATCCCGGAGACCTTACAGCGCACGGAGGGCAACATGGACGGTGTAAACACAATATGCTGGTCTCGAAGCAGCGTATTTGAGATTCTCAGGAACCCTGCCTACGAGGGAGATAAAGCGGTCGGTCGCTCAAAACAATCGGTTTATGCCGGCATGAAAGAAGTTCAGGTGAAAGACCGTGCAATGTGGTATATCACCGAGGACGCTCATGAGGGACTTGTCTCCCGCGAAGATTACGACGCGGTACAGCGCATGATGAAGCAAGCTTCGGAGGAACGGAAAGCGAAAATGGAGGCATCACGCGCCATGCGGGAGAGCCTTGTAGACCTGTTCGACGGCAAAGTATTCTGCGCCGATTGCGGTCAGCGGATGTATTTCCACCGGCACAAAATTGATAAGGACAAACGTGGACGCTGGTATGCGGCCTATGAGTGCAGCACTTATGTGGGAAGACGCGCTGTACGCTGTACCGCTCACCGTATTCGACAGGACTTGCTGAATGAAAAGGTGCTGGGAGCCTTACAGCTTCAAATACAGACGGCACTGGACTACGAGCAAATAATCGAGGACTTGCGTGATAACGAGGCAGACAAGAAGCTACGCGCAAAAATGAGCTACGCCATTAACAGCGTCAACTTAAAGCTGCGCGGCGTAGGCAGCAAGCGTACCCGCTTGTATGAGGATTTCGCGGACGGGATACTGAACGAAGAAGAGTACCAGTTCGCAAAGAGCACCTATGATGAGCAATGGGAAATGCTGAATCGGCAGTTGGACGAGCTTGTCCAAAGGCGAAACAGCTACGCCGAGACCCTTTCCTCTGATAACAAGTGGATCAGCTTACTCAAAGGTTTACAGGAAACCAAGGAGCTTACAAAGGAACTTACAGATATGGCCATCGACCATATTGCAATCTATGAGGACGGCAGTGTTGAGCTCTTTATGAAATACCATGATGTATTCGTCTTGACGGGCGAGTACCTTCAAAAAATCTGTGGGGAGGAATCGGCGTGAAAGAATACAACATCGCCATCTATATTCGCCTCTCCATGGCAGATGAGGATACCGGCTATGGCAAAACCGAGAGTGACAGCATTGTTAACCAGCGCAGTCTGATAAATCGTTATCTTGATAAGCACACGGAGTTGTCCGGTTTTCATAGGACGGAGTTCTGTGATGACGGCTTCACCGGCACGAACACCAACCGTCCCGCCTTTACGGAACTGATGGCGGAGGTCAAAAAGGGCAAGTACAATCTTATTTGTGTAAAGGACTTTTCACGGTTTTCCAGAGACTACATTGAGATTGGCGACTGCCTTGAATGCCTGTTTCCGTTCCTTGGCGTCCGGTTCATTTCGATCAACGACAACTACGACAGCGATGATTATAAGGGCACGACCGGCGGCCTGGATGTGGTCATGCGAAACATTGTTTATGCCGCTTACAGCAAGGACTTATCTGTGAAAACAACCACCGCAAAAATCCAAATGATGAAACAGGGCAAGTATGTCGGCAGCTATGCGCCATACGGCTATGTGCTTCATCCCAAGGTACGAAACAAGCTTGCTGTTGACCCGGAAGCAGCTCAAGTTGTGCGTCGGATATTTGACTTGGCTATCGCAGGTACAAAGGTCACGGATATCGCCAAACAGCTTAACATCGAGGGTGTACCTACTCCGTCACAGTATTTTGTTGCAAATCATCCCGGCACCGAAAAGTTTGGCAATTCATCGAATAAGCTGTTATGGAGTTACACCGCCGTATACAATATTTTGACGAAGCTCACCTACACCGGTGCAACGGTAGGTCATGTCAGCAAAACTGTTGTTCCTCTCAGCAAGCAAGTGAAAAAGCAACTGCCGGAGGACTGGATTGTTGCCGAGAATATGCACGAGGCGATTGTCTCCAAGGACGACTTCGACAAGGCGCAGGCTATCATCCGCAAGCAGAAGCAGGCCAGGAACGCTGACTCTCTCAATGCCTCTATGTACCCGCTTCGCTCTCTGGTGCGCTGCGGCAACTGTGGCAGAGCCATGACTTATGATAAGCGGCGCAAAGGCTTTTATTGCCCTTATCCAAAGACAGACCCAAACAGCCTTTGCCCACGAGGAATTGTGTGCTTGTCTAAAGAGCTGGAGAAAGTCGTATTTAATGCGATTTCTATGATACTTCAGGCGGCGGTTTGCAAGCAGCCGTCATCAAAAGAAATGCAACGCCGGAAGAAAACATCCATCGATGAAAAGCTATCGCTGTTGTCCAGCCTTCAATCACAATCCGAGAAGCGAAAGAAGTTGAAGCTGAAGCTCTATGAGCAGTACACGGGCGGCGAGATAGCAAAGAATTGTTATCTTGAGCAGAAGACCGCTATTGATGAAACGCTGGCCACCACAGCCGCAGAAAGCACCGCATTGGAGGCCGCAATTGCCGAGCTGGAAGCGACAAATTCACAGCACGAGACAGCCTTTGAAACGTCTTGCAATAGTTTTTTCGGAGAAACGACATTGACCCATGAATCAGCTCACGCCTTTGTAAAAGCAATCTATGTGTTTGCAGATAAGCATATTGAAATCCACTGGAAGTTCAGCGATGTGTTCGGCGATGCCTATGAAACTACATAAAAAAAGTACAGAGGAAGTCCCAAAATTCGCGCTCTGGGACTTCCTCTGAAGCTTATATTTTTTAGTCTTTTTCTCACACAAGCAGACATGTCACGTTTTGGGCGCGACTACCTGAAGGTCGGCTATTACACGGATATTCTTTTTGCCGAGAAGGACGTGCGCTTCATCGCATCAACGACGGCGTGGACAATATTCGCAACGACAACGATTTTACTCCGATACGGAATCTGTTCAACGAATTCTATTGCCGGGATACAAGCAAGAAGGTACGCGCCGTCATGCAGAACAAGGGGCTGTCCGGGGAACACTTGAACCGCCCGCCTTACGGATATGTGCGTGACCCAAAGGACAAGAAGAAATGGCTTGTTGACGCGGAGGCCGCCGCGGTTGTCCGGCGCATTTTTGATCTGTGCCTTGCGGGAAAAGGCCCTACGCAGATTGCAAAGGTCTTGTATGCGGATCAGGTGCCAACCGCCAAGGCGTATTACGCGCTGCGGGATGGTAAGTCCCTGCCAGTGGAACCCTACACATGGGATGACAGTTCGGTTGTCGGTATTCTGGAACGGATGGATTACGCGGGGCATACAGTCAATTTTAAGACCCACTCCAAGTCCTATAAGTTCAAGAAACGCATCCCCACACAGGAGGACGAGCTCGCTGTTTTCCGTGACACGCAGGAGGCCATTGTCACCGAGGACGGATGGCGGCGTGTGCAGGAACTTCGGCAAAACAGGCGTCGTCCCGCGAAGGCTGACAGGCAGGGTTATTTCTCCGGACTGCTGTACTGCGCCGACTGCGGGAGCAAGCTTCACTTCGCTACCTGCAAGAGCTTCGACGGCAGGCAGGACCATTACCGTTGTTCCCTGTACAAGAGCAACACGGGCAAGTGCTCAGAGCATTATATCCGTGAAGACGCATTGCGGGCAATCGTCCTGAACCGCATTAACGCCGTGACATGCCTGCTGTTCGACGATGCCGCCGCGTTCCGCGATCTGGTGCAGAAGCAGCGGTTTGAGCAGGCTGAGACTGCGTTCAGGCAGAAAAAGAAAACGCTTGCACAGTCTCAGCGCAGGATTTCGGAGCTGGACAGGATTTTCAAGCGTATCTATGAGGATGATATTTCCGGCAGCATCAGTCATGACGGGTTTTTGAAATTGTCCGCTGACTATGAAGCCGAGCAAAAGGATTTACAGGAACAGGTTGCCAAGCTCCAATATGACATTGGGAACCACGAGCAGGCTCAATATGACTTCAAGCAGTTTAACGCCCTTGCCAGAAAGTACATTGGTATCACCGAGCTTACCCCGACGATTGTAAACGACTTCATTAAAAAAATAATTGTTCACGCTCCCGAAAAGGTGGACGGGCATCGGACACAGAGGGTGCAGGTGGTGTTCAACTTCATTGGTGAGGTCGAACTGCCGGAAGCAAAGGCCACGAAAGAACCGTAAAAACAGCAAAACGGCATAGCCCCGAAAGGCTATACCGTCCTGCTGTAGGAATACATCCTTGTTACCTGTAACCCTTGATTTCAGCGGACTTTTTTATCCGACAGAAATGGCTCGCCGAGAGAGGGCTGTCGTTTATACGCAGAGCTTTCGCCAATGTCAAAAGCCGCATGAATGGCGGGAAATCACAGATGCAACCGCCGGTTGCGCAGATTCCAAGACGCCTTGGTTGCAAAACTTATAAAAGGACAATAGAATAAACACATAAATAATTGTACGCTGAGGTATTGAATATGAGCTTAGGTGAGAGAATTCGTTCGCTGCGAACAGAGCGAAATATGTCCCAAAATGATTTGGCGGAGTCACTCAAAGTATCACGGCAATCAATCTCAAAATGGGAGACAGACGGAGCAACCCCGGATTTGGATAAGCTCGTCAGTATGTCTGAAATATTTGGGATTACGCTGGACGAACTGATTAAAGGAGCTGCCCCGATACCGGATATGCAAGCGTCTGGTACTGAAAAATTAAACCCTGCACCCAATGCGAAAAAAGTTTCCATTCGAGCACCTTACCGTCTTGCGGGAATCATCCTTTTATGCTTCGGCGCGCTAATCGCAATCCTGCTCTTTCTTTTAGGCGGCGGTTTGGCTTCCCTCCTGTTTGCGTCTCCGTTTTTGCTCTGCGGCATCATTTGCCTGTATACGCATAAGCGGGCTGGCCTTTGGTGCGGGTGGGCAGTATATCTTTGTGCCGATTTGTATCTTCGCTACGCTACCGGCATCAATTGGCGTATTATTTGGATGACGGCACAGTTTACCCCGGAAATGAACTATACGCGGCTTGCCACCGGATGGGGACAGCTTTTGGCGGGTGTTTTGCTGATCGGTCTCACCCTGTGGTCATACCGAAAGAAAACAGCTGCCTGCGATAAGAAGCACATTATTCTTGCGGGGACAGATTTGCTGCTGCTCGTCGGTCTGACGTTTGCGCAAAATGGAATTATTCGGTATTTTCATTCTCTCCCTTATGAGAAAGTGAATGACAGCTGGTACTTTTGTCAACGCCGGAACTTTTTTGACCGAAAACGCCGGTCGGAAATGACCCATATCGCCGGTCACCCTACCGCCGGAATATCCGCCGGCGGAACTGTCTGGACGCCGGCCTTGAGCCGATCTTTC
>Ga0183097_10332_pt1 | contig 110545 bp, 102 predicted proteins | sample BioMet8_FD_128883 | JGI IMG/M metagenome (GOLD analysis project Ga0183097, IMG submission 128883) | Microbial communities from bioreactor (seeded with sewage sludge) at Lawrence Berkeley National Lab, California, USA - Biofuel... | ecosystem: Engineered > Bioreactor > Anaerobic > Unclassified ... | reverse complement strand
CGTAGCTTTCAAAGTTATGGAGAGTTTTTGTTCCAAAAACTAGAATTTATTTAAATCATGAATATAAGTTTAGTTTTCGTTTACGAAAACAACCACAACTTTCGAGCTAGCTCGAAAAGCTGCACTCAACGAAGTTGAAGCTGCACTATGGCTTTGCCGTAACTGCACTTTGCTACCAAGGTAGCAAAAGCTGCACATGTTTTTGTTAGTTCTTAGTTTTCGAATGAAAACATCCACAACTTAGCCAACGGCTAACTTCACTGCTCGAAGAGCACTTCACTTGTAACGAAGTTACAACTTCACTGGAAATTTCACTGGAAACTTTGTTTCCACTTCACGGCTTTAAAAGCATGTGCAGTATCCGCTAACGCGGAAGTGCAGTTTTTGCTTTGCAAAGTGCAGCTGTTCCTGCGGAACGTGCAGTATTGAAAGCGTAGCTTTCAAAGTTATGGAGAGTTTTTGTTCCAAAAACTAGAATTTATTTAAATCATGAATATAAGTTTAGTTTTCGTTTACGAAAACAACCACAACTTTCGAGCTAGCTCGAAAAGCTGCACTCCGCATAGCGGAAGCTGCACTATGGCTTTGCCGTAACTGCACTTTGCTACCAAGGTAGCAAAAGCTGCACATGTTTTTGTTAGTTCTTAGTTTTCGAATGAAAACATCATTAACTTCTCCGAAGGAGAACTTCACTGCACGAAGTGCACTTCACTTGTAGCTGTGCTACAACTTCACTGAGAACCATGTTCTCACTTAACTGCCTTTTACTTACTGCCTTTAAGAAGGGTTTTTCTTTTTTTTGTCGAAGTGTATAAAAAGTTTACAAAATGGTGTAAACGACTAAAGGTATTAATTACAAAACTTGAAAGGGTGAGGAAGATGGCAAAATCAAAGAAAGTTGCTAAAAAGGATATAGAAAAATTTGCTAAGAAAGTAATCTCTCGTTATACTGACAGTATCGTAGAGGCAGTATTTTCTAAAATCAAGAACGACCCTGAATTGAATAAAGAATATTTTGACTTGTGTGGTCTAGGTGATATGGTAGAAGTTGTTCCTGTAAAACCGGTCGAAACAAAAACTCAATTAAAGAAAGCTATAGAAACAAAGAAACCAAAAGCAGTGAAAAAAGCTATAAAAAAAGTAGTTGTAGCAGAGAAAGCAAAAGAAGTAAAAAAAGCAGTAATAGCAAAGAAACCAAAGAATGTAGGAAAACCTAAGACGACAAAAAAAGCGAAATAAAAGGTTGTATGAATAAAAAAATAGCAAAAAAATTCCGAAATTATTACCATACGGTAGTAATCTCGGAATTTTTTATTGTGCATTAATGTGTTGAAATTCGTTTTACTCGTGCAATGTCACTCAAATCACAATTTAGTGCAACGCATATTTTGATAATTACCATGCTGCTGATGCCTTTTCTATTACCCATTCTACTAATGGTGGAAGGGTGAATGTGCGCCATTTCTGCAAGGTCTTTCTTTTTGAGGCCAACTGATTTTAATAGTTTCCATAAGCGGTCATAAGTTATTGTCATGTGTGTACTCCTTACATTCGTAGTTGATATCACTGAGTAATATTGCAGTTACCTACGGTAAGTGAAGTCTGGCTTCGTCATTGTGAAATTTGCCTACGGTAAAATTCTGAAAAAGATTTCATACTAAAGCTATAAGATCATAGATAAGTTTTCCGATGAAAACGGTGGTAGATTTGTAAAGCAGCTCCACTTAGTGTGACGATGCTGGATATGTGAAGAATACTTAACCTGCAGTAGTGTAACTTATCGGCTTTCTTATTGCAATTGTACAACACTCTCCTTTATAGATATTTGGAGCGAGGGGTTAATCATCTCGTTGTATGTTTTTAATGTAGGGACAATCAAAGAATTCAGACAAGGATATTTCAAAAGCAAAACATATATTTAATAAATGGCCGACCTTAATACTCACAATACTGCCATTCATAAACTGCTTCAATGTCGAAGGCGGTATTTCAGCTTTTAGCGCAAGCGAGTATGTCGCTAAATTATGTTCTGTTTTCAATTCTTCTATTCTTTGCCGAATAGCTTCGTTGATGTCCATAGAAACCTCCAAGTGCTCCTACGGATATTATAAATAGTTATTAAATTTCATGTGGGTGGGAAGTCACCAATGGGAAAAGGTGTTGAAGTTGCACTATGAAGTGTAAGTGAAGCAGAAAGGCAGTGAAGTTGCACAAAAGTGCAAGTGAAATTGTGCTTTAAAAGCATGTGCAGTATCGATTTCATCGAAGTGCAGCTTTTGCTCCGCAAAGTGCAGCTGTTCCTGCGGAACGTGCAGTATTGAAAGCGTAGCTTTCAAAGTTAAGGTGAGTTTTTTTCAAAAACTTGAACTTATGAAAAGAGCTTTTGACAAACCTCGACCTCAACGATGAGTACATCGTCGCCACCTCTCCTACTAGGAGAGACTATTAGGACTCAACTAAGAAAAAAAATTTTAGTTCTTTAATAATTTTTTTTCTCATCTTACTTACGGCTTGCTGCGATATATGCATTTGCAGTCCTATTTCTTTGTCAGTTTTATTTTCCCAATAGTAGCTTTTGAGGAGCTGACGATGTTGCAAGGGCATTTTTCTTATAGCTTGTTCTAGCATAATCCTTTCTATATAGTGTTCTTCTTCATTGCCGGTAGAAATGGGTGATATAACCTCAGATGAATCGATACTATTGGTTTCATAGTAGCTAATACGTTGTTGTTTTTTTGCGGCATTGTTCAGAGCGAAAATAAGCATTTTCTTAATATAGCCCGGAAAAAACTGATAGGTGGTACCTGAATATTTTTTCACCAGTTGAATAATAGTGCAGTAGGAAATGCTTTCCACATTGTCTTCTAAAACGGCATATCTTTTTTTGTGCCCTAAATTTAAAGCTAGTGGGCGAAAGGCAAGACAGATTTCTTCCATGGCTTTTTCATCGCCTTTTTGGGCAGCGGGGACTAACTTAGAAAAATCTATTAACATAAAACTTTCCTTTGGGAGTAGCCGGCTCTCGGTATATTTCGCGATGACTTTAGTATAGGAAATACTTGAGAATGCATGCAAGAGGAAAAAACCTAGGAATTAGTGTTTATGCGAAGTTTGAGAAAAATGTGGATAAGTATTAGGGAAACTTTGCAAAGAACCGAAAAAGGGGCAACTAAGTTGCGTTAATGCAAATGAAAAATGCAATTAAGTAGCATTAACGCAAGTGAAGTAAAAAGGCAGTGAAGTGAAAAAGCATTGTGCAGCATCGATTTCATCGAAGTGCAGCTTTTGCTCCGCAAAGTGCAGCCGTTCCTGCGGAACGTGCAGTATTAGAAGCTATGCTTCCAAAGTTAAGGAAAGTTTTTGTTCCAAAAACTAGAATATATTCAATAGAAGGAAATAAGTTGGTTTTCGTTTACGAAAACATCATTAACTTTCGAGCTAGCTCGAAAAGCTGCACTCCACGCAGTGGAAGCTGCACTTGCGAAGCAAACTGCACTTTGCCATAGGCAAATCTGCACATGTTTTTATACGCTGCACTCAACGCAGTAGAAGCTGCACTACGGCTTTGCCGTAACTGCACTTTGCCGTAGGCAAATCTGCACAGTGAAGTTAGCCGGTGGCTAACTTCACTGCTTTTCCAGTTGTTTTTCCCTCTCCTCAGGACATTTATAAGGTGTAAGGCAAAACAGAAGTAAAGAAAAGCAGCTTATTTATAGGAGAGAAGGGACGCAATGAGAAAAGTTTATTTTGATGAAATTGCCCAGTTGGCAAAACTGGCTAAAGGGAAGGTCCACAAGTTATATTTGCATTGGACAGCAGGTCACTATGACAGCAAGTTTGATGATTATCATTTTAATATTACAGGCAATGGCACTATTTATGTAAGTACTGATGATTTTACGGATATTCTTAGCCATACTTGGCAAAGGAATACTGCCTCTGTAGGGATAGCACTTTGTTGCTGCAGCGATGCAATGATTTACGCTGATGGGACATTTAACTATGGCAAAGAACCTCCTACAAGAGCACAAATTGAAGCCATGTCGATGTTAGTAGCGCTGCTGACGGAGATTTGGAATATTCCCCTAGATGAGCAGCACGTTATGACTCATGCTGAAGCGGCAGACCTGGACGGTTACGGCCCGCGGATGATGGGAACACCAGAGTTCGAGAAATGGGATCTATGGCGGCTGCCCGACTATGACGGTGGTTGGCGCAGTGGTGGTGTGGTGCTCAGGGGAAAAGCAATTTATTATCGTCTCAGGCGATAGTAAATTGTAAGAAGCAAACTACATTTAACTGAAAGGAGGTGCTCATATGGCAAAGAAAGCAATTGAAAAGGCAACCTTACAAATACAGGTTGATAATGGTGTAAATGACAGCGGTAAAGCTGTAAGCAAAACCTACACTATTAGCAACGTTAATCCAGCCGCAGAGGCTGACGTGGTTTACAATGCAGGGGCTAAAATTGGTGGGTTGCTAAATCACGAAGTTCAAGCAATCTATGCAACAGAAAAACATTTGTTGACAGCAGGAGAATAAGGAGTTAAGTTGCAATAATTGCAACTTAACGTGCAGCATCGATTTCATCGAAGTGCAGCTTTTGCTTCGCAAAGTGCAGCTGTTCCTGCGGAACGTGCAGTATTGGAAGCGATGCTTCCAAAGTTAAGGAAAGTTTTTGTTCCAAAAACTTAAACTTGTGCAAATCATCATGTTGTATTCTTTTCATTAAGTTATTAGTTTTATTAATTCTAGTTTTCGAATGAAAACTTCAATAACTTTCGAGCTTGCTCGAAAAGCTGCACTCCACGCAGTGGAAGCTGCACTACGGCAAAGCCGTAACTGCACTTTGCCGTAGGCAAATCTGCACAAGTATGTTAGCCTACGGCTAACTTCACTGCTCGAAGAGCACTTCACTTGTAGCTCTGCTACAACTTCACTGAGAACTATGTTCTCACTTCACTGCTTTTAATAAGGGGGGTTTTTAAATGAGTAAAACATTAGAAATGGTTTTTAAAGATGTAGCTGGTAAGACAAAAAATATCAGCGTTGCTGATCCACGGGAGGATATCACCAAGGCTGAGGTAAAAGGCGTAATGGAAGGCTTGATTACTGATAAAGCATTTGTTACTACTAATGGCGATTTGGCCGAAGTGTCTGCAATTAGAGTGAGCTCTGTTGAAGACCTGGCTTAAAGAATTAGTATGGATAATTCTTTCTTCGCGACACAAATCGCAAACTACGGGTTCCCCATGGTTTTATCTTGGTTCCTTTTGGTCAGGATGGAAACGAAACTGGAGAAGCTAACAGTTGGTATTAATGAACTGCGAGACAGTATCAGTAAACTTAATAATTAAGTAAGTAAAGGCCACTCACAAAAATAATGTGAGTGGCCTTTTGCAAAGTAGTGAAGTGAAAGGGCAGCGAAGTTGCACAATTAAGTTGACTCCGCTTAGTCTCTCCTAGTAGGAGAGGTGGCATCAGCGGTTTGCTGATGGCGGAGAGGTTTGTGAAAAATTGTGCAGTATCCGCTAACGCGGAAATGCAGTTTTTGCGTTGCAAAATGCAGCTGTTCCTGCGGAACGTGCAGTATTGGAAGCACTGCTTCCAAAGTTAAGGAAAGTTTCTTTCAAAAACTTGAACTTATGAAAAGATTTAAATTTGTCTTGCCTTTTATGGTTTTATTAATTTCTAGTTTTCGTTTACGAAAACAACCATAACTTTCGAGCAAGCTCGAAAAGCTGCACTCCACGAAGTTGAAGCTGCACTTGCGAAGCAAACTGCACTTTGCCGCAGGCAAATCTGCACATGTTTTTATACGCTGCACTTCACTTGTAACGAAGTTACAACTTCACTGGAAACTCTGTTTCCACTTCACTGCATTTATAGCTTCATGTGTTTTAAAACTTTCTGTTGACAGTTTTTATAGGTAATAGTATAATTCATAGCTATATAGTATGATTATAATTAGAAAAAGAGGTGTTATTATGAAGCTTAAAAAGCTATTAATTTCTGCTGGTATTTTTGCCATATTTGCCATGGCTTTAGTAGGGTGTGGAAATACAAAACCTGCTGAAGATAACCAGAAAGAAATAAAAATTGGTGCTACTGCCGGTCCTCATGCCGAGGTTGTGGAAGCTGTTGCCAAAGAGGCAAAAAAACAAGGGATAAACGTAAAAGTTGTGGAATTTACCGACTATATTACGCCTGATAAAGCGTTGGCAAGCGGTGATATAGATTTGGACAGTTACCAGCATTTACCATTTCTTCAAAACTTTAATAAACAAAACAATTCTGATTTAGTGCCAATTACCAATACGATTTTGATGCGTATGGGAATTTATAGCGATAAAGTACATGACATTAAGGATATTCCAAAGGGTGGTATCGTTGCTATACCAAATGATCCAACTAATGGTGGCCGTGGCCTTATGCTTTTGCAAAAAGCGGGGGTTATTAAATTAAAAGACGGTGTTGGGTTTAAGGCTACTGCTAGTGATATAGCTGAAAATCCTAAGAATTTGCAATTTAAAGAACTTGAGGCTGCGCAATTGCCTCGTAGTCTTGCTGATGTGGATGCTGCTGTAATAACAATGAATTATGTTATGAGTGCAGGGTTAGATGTAAACAAACAGGGTATTTTCTTGGAAGCAAAAGATGAGCCTTTGGCCGTTATGGTTTTAGCAGCACGAAATAAAGATAAAGATAATGCAACGTACAAGAAAATAGCTGAGATATTCCACTCTGCAGCTGTAAAGCAATTTATTGCCGACAAATATAAGGGAACAATTGTTCCTGCGGAATAAATATAGCACTATATAATAACGGAAAAAATACACCCCAAAGCAATAGTTGTTGTGCTGAATTAATGTATCCAGCTAACAATAATTGAAAAGGGTGTATTTTTGTATTTTCTAACCGAAAACTAATAAATTAAATGTGCTATGGCATAGCCTACAACGCAGCCGGTGGTGACACCTATCAGACCGGGCATGATAAAGCTATGGTTTATTATGAAAGACCCGATTTTGGTTGTACCTGAGCGATCAAAGCCAATACAGGCAAGGTCGGAAGGGTAAGTCGGCAGAATAAAGTACCCATAGCAAGCAGGCATGAAGGATACTATTATTAAAGGATCAACACCGACGCTAAGGGCCATGGGCACAATAACCGTAACGGCCGCCGCCTGAGAATTAATAAGTTTAGAAACTAAAAAGAGGACAGCTGCGTAAAGCCAAGGATAAGATAAAACAATAGCACTGAGAGTTTTTTTCATAGCGGGAATGTAGGCGGAAAAGTATGTGTCTGCCATCCAGGCTACACCAAATACAGAAACAATAGCAACCATTCCGGATTTAAAAACTGAACCTGAAGCAACGTCTGAAGATTTAACATTGCAGGAAAGCATAATTGTTGCTGCAATAGCTAGCATTAAAAGCTGGATAGTAGGGGTCATGGAAAGTGGCAGTAGAATACCTTTAGCGTTAGGAATTTTAGGTAAAAGTTCAGGAAAACTGCCGAAAATAGCTATTATTAGAATACCTATTAAGAAGATGCCGGCTGCTCTATAAGCCGTACTTGGTAACTTTATATCCGAAAGTTTAGCATCAGCATATTCACCATAAATAAAAGCTTTTTGTTCCGGGTCAGCTATTTTTGTTAGAAAATCCGGATCTTGGTCTAGGTCTTTACCACGATTTAGACTCCACAATCCGGCTGCTAAAGCACCACAAAATGATGCAGGAATTGAAATAGCAAGTATTTGTACTACGCCGAAGGGATGAGTTGTCGAGGCTAGTATTGCTACAACAGATACGACTGCTACCGAGGCAGGTGAGGCACAAACGCCCATTTGGGAGGCAACAGAAGCTGATGCCATAGGTCTTTCGGGACGAATATTTTCTTTTATGGCTATGTCGTAGATAATTGGAAACATTGCGTAAACAACATGTCCGGTACCACATAATACGGTGAGAAACCATGTTGTTATTGGTGCTAGTATAGTAATATATTTTGGGTTGCTGCGTAAAAATTTTTCTGCGTATTTAAGCATTACATCTAAACCTTTAGAGGCTTGGAGAAATCCGGAGCAGGTAACAACAGCCATAATAGTAAGCATAACATCTACAGGTGCTTTTCCTGGTTTAAAGCCCAAAACGAATATAAAAATAATTAACCCGATGCCGGATACAGCGGCTAAGCCAAGACCACCACGACGAACACCTATAATAAGACATGACAATAAAATTATAAAACCTAATAGCATTAACATAACATACCCCTTCCAAAATAACTTAATAAATTGTTTTCTTAGCTAGCAATTGTTGAGTTGTTTGGCAAATAATTGCCAGGAGGATACTTTTCATATAATTAAAGACATCTGGAAGGTATAATTCTGGGCAAAAGAAGTTTTTGCTATTTTACGCATCCAAGTCTGTATTTTAGTAGATGAATTGCAGAAACTACACTAAATATAAATAGTATATGTTTTAAAATAATAATATAGGCATTAGTATACTATAATGCTTTTGAAAATGCTACAAAAAAACAAAAAAAATAGTGAAATTTACCATATTTGTTATGATTTCAGATTATTTACCTATTGCCATAAATAAAACATAGGCTGTAATTATAATAAAAGCGTTATAGAAAATTAATCTACCGGGAGTGATTCACATGGAAAAGTTAGAGCATTGCCAAGTTCAAGCTAGTCGCAAGAGGCAAAAAAAATTTCAATGGGTACGAGTAGCAGTGCAACTGCTATTTTTAGGGATATTATTTGGGGGTATGTATAAAATTGTTAAACCGGCCTTTGTCATTTTATTACCGCTGGCATTTATTGCTGGGAATTATTTTTGTGGGTGGATTTGCCCTTTTGGAACTGTGCAAGAACTTTTCGGGAAAATTGGTTCAATGGTATGCAAGAAAAAGTTTCAAATGCCTTTTTATCTGCAAAAGTACCTGCAGTATTCACGTTACGTTCTAGCGCTTATTGTTGCATCACATATTGTCAATACTTTTCTTGATCTATCTAAAATAAATGCCTATAAAACATTTATGCATGGAATAACGGGAACATTTGGACAGGCCACTGCTGTATTTATTATGGGGGGATTTCTACTCGCTGCGCTTTTCGTTGAACGACCTTTTTGTAATTATTGCTGTCCGGAAGGGATTAAATATGGCCTTGCTAGTTTTACAAGATTTTTTACGATAAAACGTAATGTTGATACCTGTGTTCAATGCAAGCGCTGTGACAATATTTGTCCTATGAATATAAATATTTCTACAAATAAGAATGTGCGAAATGCACAATGCATAAATTGTTTTAAATGTATAGAGGCTTGTCCTATGGCTGATACGTTAAGTTATGGCAAGGCTAACCCATTAAAAAAATAATAGAATATACTCACTTACTTAAAATTACATGGTTTAAAGATATAGAATAACATTTTGAATAGAGCAAATAAGGTTGGAGCTATGGATAAATATCATAGCCTTTTGTAGCTAATGTAAACGTTATTGCAGGATAAAAATAAGTAATGGCGAAATGTATAATTATATACTTAAGCGGAAACTAGTACGTGCTTACAATAAGAGGCTATTGTAAAAGGAGCGCATTATATGTACGGTTTAAAGCAAAATAAAATAGATGATATGTTTAGCAAAATTAGTGGTGCAGTTTGGGAGCTTTGTGCCATAGAAGATGTTTTTGCATGTTTTGTAAATGAGGGTGAAAAAAACTGTACTCTAAAAATGAGTACAGGAATTTTTACTAATTTTAGGATGGCCTCTAGCTTTGAAAAAAACATTTTGGAGCAACTTTATGCAACAAAAAGAATGGTAATATTGGATAATCCAAGTTTTAAAAATTTGTGTTTAGATACTTCTATATTAAATCAAATATCTTGTTTGATTATTTTGCCGTTAATGTATGAAGACAAATTGCTGGGGTTAGTAGGAACAGCTTTTAAAAAATCAGGCGATGCAGTGGAAAATAAAGAACTTTCTTTGCTCCAACAATTTACTGATTTGGCCGGGATTTCTTTAGGGAAAATACTGGAAGAATATAATTTGCAAAAGATAATACGCAGGCAGAAAAAAGAAATAAGGGAACTTGAGCAGACAGAAGATAAGTATGCACAGATGTTTTACATGAGTCCTGATGCTATAGTGCTTATGCATACGGATGGAACTTTTGCGGAAGTAAATCATAGCTTCACTTTAATTACAGGATTTTCCAAAGAAGAGGCTATTGGAAAAACGTTAAAAGATTTAGGCGTTTGGTTTAATATTGCAGACAGAAAGAGAATTCTAAAAATACTTAGTTCTCCGGATGAAATTGAAAAAATAGAAGTTCCCATATATAAAAAAATGGTCAAATTGTGCAGACTCAAGTTTTGGCACGCAGAGTCAATTTAAATAAAAAACCATATTATATTGTAGTTGGGCGAGATATTAGCAGCCAAGTGGCTGCAGAGGGTAAACGTATTGAGCAGGTGGAGACAATCAAGCATATGGCTTATTTTGATCCGCTTACTGATATTCCTAATAGGAATAACTTGCATGGATGGCTGGCTAAGGAGCTAGAAAAGTCTAAAAATGGAAAAACAGAAGGTGTGATTTTTTCTGTTGATATGGATGACCTAAAAATTATTAATGATGCTTATGGGCATGATTTAGGAAATAAGATTCTTATTGCTGCAAGTAATAGAATTATAGAGGCTGTTGGGCAAAAAACGTTTGTTTCAAGAACCGGCGGTGATGAATTTATAGTAGTATTACAAGGTAAATACAGTAAAAAAAGGTGGAATTTATTGCTGATAAGATAAGCAAAAATGTAAACAGAAAACAGGAATATTTAGATATGAGCCTGCATACAACAGTTAGTATTGGCATTGCACACTATCCTAGAGATGGTGCGACAGTCGAAGAAATTATTAAACATGCTGAAGATGCTAGGTATGAAGCTAAAAAAATGGGAAGAATTGTTGGAAGTTCTATAACAAAGCAATGCAGGACGAAGCATATAAAAATATGCGGATGATTGAAGGGTTACGCTATGCAATAGAGCGTAGAGAACTTTCTGTTGTGTATCAACCACAGATAACTTTGCCCAAACGAACTGTTGGAGGAGTGGAAGCATTATTACGCTGGCATAGTCAAGAATATGGCAATGTGTCTCCGGAAATATTTATACCCTTGGCAGAGCAAGCCGGATTTATTAATAGCATTGGGAAATGGGTATTGACCGAAGCTTGTTTTTTTGCTAATCGTTTAGCCCAAAAAGGTATGGGGGATGTACGTGTTGCTGTTAATATATCGGCAAGGCAATTGGCTGTAGACGATTTTGTTGATGTTATCTCCCAGGCGGCAAAGGTGGCAGAGATTCAACCAAAACAATTGGAAATAGAAATTACGGAAAGTTCACTAATGGTTTCACTTGATGATGCCATAGCTAAGTTGGAACAGCTTAAATCAATGGGATTTAATATTGCGTTAGATGATTTTGGTACCGGATTTTCCTCTTTAACTTATTTGCGTAGATTGCCTATTAAGACCTTGAAAATCGATAAGTCTTTTATAGATATAATAGAGCGAGACCACTTTGGAACCAGGATGATTGGTGCAATAATTAACCTAGCAAAATCAATTAATATGAAGGTTGTGGCTGAAGGCGTGGAAACAGAAAACCAGCTGAATTATCTAGTGGACAAGGGTTGTGATTATATACAAGGATATCTGTTTAGTAAGCCTTTGCAAGAAAAAGAAGTATACGAATTTTTAGAGAATTTTAAGGGATGATAATTAATAAACGAAAAAATAAATAGGCCCAAATTACTTCCTATGGTAGTAATTTGGGCCTATTTATTTTGTGAAAATAATAATATTTTGTATTTAGTATTAGTTATGTAGGGAAAAATTAATTGGTAGCGAAATATATTAATATATTGCTAATTAAATAAGTATTTTTATTACTGGAGATAACAATTTTTGCGATTTGCTTGCTGGCATATTAAGTATTAAATTTGTATAGAAAGTTGATGACTAAAATGCGCAATACATTGAGGGAAATGTGGGAAACGCAAAAGAAAATACTGCTGGTAGCATTTTTGTTAATATTTACGGCCACTTTGTTTTTATATGCTAGCTTTCAGCAAAATAATATACGCAATGTACGGTTGTTAATGACTGACAGCGAAAAAATTGTTGTTGATGCGCAAACTAATAAGATAGTGGAAGAAATTAACAGCATTGGTAATGATCTGGATTTTTTGTATAAAAACCCCGCTTTTCAAAAATACATCAATGGTAAAATTACAAAAGATATTTTAGAAGAAGAATGGGTAGTTTTTGTTAATACGATGAAAAAATATGATAAATTGAGATATATTGATTTTAATGGTGATGAAATTGTGCGGATTAATTTTAATGATGGTCATGCTGAAAGAGTTGATGAGGATTTTTTGGAAAACAAGAGCAGCAGATATTACGTTATAGAAGCTCTTGCACATAGTGAGGGTGAAAAATATATAACTAAGCTTGATTTAAATACCGGTGAAGATATATTTGGCTTACCCAATAAACCTACTATTAGAGCGGCTATACCTGTTTCTGATGCCAACAAGGAAAGGCGAGGTATCATAATACTTGATTATTCAGGTGAAGCAGCTTTTAGTGGGATTAAAAAAAGCAACACGAATACAAGGCACATACAATTTGTTAATAGCAATGGTGATTCGTTAACAGGCTTAAGGGAAGAAAAAGGGCTGGACTATATAAATACGGAAAAAAGCAGACAATCTTTTAAGAAAGATTTCCCGAAAGAATGGGAGAGTATTAAAGCTACAAAAAACGGGCAGTTTTTTAGCAATAAAGGAATATTCACTTTTCGTTTTTTAAATTTTACTAATGCTATGAATGATAGTCTTGCACATGATGATTTAGGTAATACATCAGGTTTTATAGTTTCGCAAATCTCGGCGAGAGTTGAGCCTTTTGCCAATGATACTAATGGTTATTTATTGAGTTTGCTTAGTGTTTTTTATACACCGTTATTGCTTTTAAGCATAATTTTATTTTCTATAGTATGCGCAATTTTATTTGCTATATATAAAGAAAATAGTGCAAAAACAAAAATTATGCTTATCTATGACAAACTAACAGGGTGTATTAATAGAGCTTTTGGCATGAGGATACTTGAGAAAGAAATAACTCTAGCAGAGAGACATAAAAGACCTTTGTCCTTGATTCTTATGGACATAGATCACTTCAAGAAAGTAAATGATACGTTTGGGCATATGGTTGGAGATATTATACTTAAATCTATTGCAGATATAACAACGAGAAATGTGCGCAAAAGTGATAGCGTTATTAGGATTGGTGGTGAAGAATTTTTAATTTTATTGCCGGAAACTGACGGTGCTGCAGCTGCTAAAGTTGCTGAAAATATACGAATTGTCATGGAAAATTATGTGCATCCGCTTGTAGGTTATGTTACCGTTAGTTGCGGTGTTGGTGAAAGACTGCAATATGAAAAATTTTCTTACTGGTATTTGAGGTTGGATGAAGCTTTGTATAAAGCTAAACGGGGCGGTAGGAATAAGGTGGTTATTGCCGAGAATAAAGTTTCGGAAACTTTTGATGCCAATAATTTGGTTTGAAAAAATGAGTGGGAAAGTGGTAATAAAGAAATTGATAATCAACATAAAAATATATTAAAACTTGGGGATAAACTAATTGCTATGTCTATTTCGGAGGCTGATAATGAGGAAATAGTTATATGTTTTGATATGTTGCTGGAAGATATTTCCATACACTTTAATTATGAAGAAAAAATACTAGCTGACTTAGGCTATATGCAATACGAAGAACACGCCAATATTCACAAAGAACTTATTGTAAAGGCCAAATATCTTAGAGACCAATATTTGGTGGGAGAGATTAAACCGACTGATTTATTTTCTTTTATTGTTTCAGATGTAATATTAGGGCATATGGTGAGTGAAGATGTAAAATTTTTCTCATTGGTGAAAAACAAGAAATCTGATTGAAAATAGGTAGTATAAATAAGTGCGTAAGGGTGTTTATCTTAATTATTGCTAATTACTAAAGTATGCTTGTTGCATTATCATTACTAAAAATTTAATGATGAGGGTTTTATTAGAAGAATCGTGATGGGAGGACTGTTTTATGGTTGAGCCGGTAGCGAAAAAAAATGCCCAAAAATTAATCAGCGATTATGAACAAGAAATAAAATGTCTCAAGAGGTCGGTAGAAAAATATTTTCATATTTTTTATATGAGCCCCAATGCTATAGCCTTATTGGATGCGGATGAAACTTTTGTAGAGATTAATCCTAGTTTTACGTCAATTTCAGGGTTTACTAAGGAAGACGCTATTGGCAAAAGTCTAAAAGATTTAGGAGGGTGGGTTCATTTAGCGGATCGTGAGAAAATACTGCAGATGCTTGCAGGCAATGATAAAATTCACACACTAGAACTTCTTTTTTACAAAAAAAATGGAGAAATCATGGATGCTCAGCTTATTGTAAAGAAGGGTATTATGCATGAAAAAATATTTTATTTAACTATTGTGCGTGATATTAGCCTGCAAACAGCAGCTAAAGCCTTGCGGAGAAAACAGGAAGAAGCACTGCTGATTAGTCACAATAAACTGGCTACGGCAGCAACATTAGCAAATATAGGTCCATGGGAATATGACATGGTAAAAGAACATTTTGAATTTTGCGATGAGTTCTATGCTATTTATGGTACAAATACGGTGCGCGAAGGACAATTTATGCAGTTTGATGAATATATTCGTGAATTTGTCCATCCGGAAGATGTTTGGATGCTTGCCGGTGATAAAGAGTTGCTTTCGCGCTCAAAACATGAAAAGGGCATAATACCTAATGATCTTATTCATCGCATTATTCGTCGAGATGGAGAGATTCGTACAGTTCTTGTGAGACGTAGAATCATTGTGGATGATGATGGGAATACAATTAAAGCCTATGGAACAAATCAAGATATTACGGAGAGAATAAGAATTGAAGAGGAAAGACGCCGACAGGCAGAAGCAATAAAATGCATGGCGTATTACGACTCGTTAACAGGTCTTCCAAACAAAAACAATTTAGCTAAATGGCTTGCGCTGCATATGAAGGAGACTGGAGCCGTAAGCAGCGTTGGTACAGTTTTTTTTGTGGATTTAGATCAGTTAAAATTGGTTAATGATGCATATGGACATAATTTTGGCGACAAAGTAATTGTTGCTGCAAGTACTAGAATAGTATTGTCCGTTGGTGAAAAAACCTTTACAGCAAGAATTGGCGGCGATAAGTTTGTCGTTGTAGTGCAAGATAAGCTTACTAATGAACAAAGAAAAGCTATTGCCAAAAAAATAATTAGGAATTTGGGAAAAAAGCAAGAGCATGTGGGAATTAGCATTCATATTACTGCGAGTATTGGCATTGCCAATTATCCTGAAGATGGATCTACGGTGGAAGAAATTTTAAAAAATGCTGAAAATGCTATGTATATGGCTAAAAAACACGGAAGGAATGGTTGCAGGTTTTATAGCAAGGAACTACAAGACGAAGTATACACAGACTTATGCTTAATTGAGGGTTTACGTTATGCAATAGAACGAAAAGAGCTTTCTCTTGTATATCAACCTCAAATACTTTTACCACAAAAAAAAGTGAAAGGCGTAGAGGCACTTTTGCGTTGGAACAGTAGGGAGTACGGTAATGTTTCACCGGCAAGGTTTATACCTTTGGCAGAGCAAGCAGGGTTTATTAATAGCATTGGGAAATGGGTATTGACCGAAGCTTGTTTCTTTGCTAGCCGCTTAGCCCAACAAGGTAGGGGGGATGTGCGTGTTGCGGTTAATATATCGGCTAGACAGGTGGCTTCAGGTGATTTTGTTAGAACACTTTGTAATGCTGTAAAAACTGCCGGTATTTTGCCCAAACAATTGGAAATTGAGATTACCGAAAGTCTTTTGATTGATTCATTGGATGAGGCTATTTCTAAACTGAATAAAAGCAAGAAATTGGGATTTAATTTAGCACTAGATGACTTTGGCACAGGCTATTCCTCACTAACTTATTTGCGAAAATTACCGGTTGAAACCATCAAAATTGATAAGTCTTTTATTGATATGATTGAAAATGACATTCCCGGAGCTAAGATGATAGGAGCCATAATTAACATGGCCAATGCAATTAATATGACGGTTGTAGCTGAAGGCGTGGAAACAGAAAGGCAATTAGCCTATTTGGTAAAAGAGGGATGCTCATGTGTCCAAGGATATTTCTTTAGTAAACCTTTGAAGGAGCAAGATGCCTATAAATTTATACAGACTTATAACAAAGGTTTATGAAAGCTTGCATGCTTCCGGAAAGAAATTTGTTTTTATGGTATATAACACTAAATTTTCGTTGCAGATTAATATCTTTAACATTAATGCGGACAAGAGTTCCTGTTTTTAGTTCTTCTTCTACTAGACGCTGAGATATAACGCCTATGCCCAAACCTTTAATTGCAGCATTTTTTAATATATCAGACCCGTTGCATTCCCATGCTGGCTGCCATGTTAGTTCATGAGCAGCCATCATGTTTTCAAATAGTTCTCTGGTTCCACTGCCTGCTTCGCGGACTATAAAGGAAAGATCTTTTAAGGAAAGTGGAGATATGCTTTTGCTATTATATAAAAAATGGGCCTTACCACAGACAAGGATTAATTTATCTTCCATAAATACATTTTCAATTATATCCGGGGAGTGGATACTACCTTCAACTATGGCAAAATCAATGGCATTTTTCATAACTAAGGATTCAATATCTTTGGTGTTTTTAGTAATAGCTTGAACTTTTATTAGTGGATACTGCTGGGAAAAATTGCTGACCAAATCCGGTAACAAATAGTTTGCAATTGTCAGGCTGGCACCAACTTTTATTAGCCCATGCTGATCAGGATTTTTCATGGCTTGTTCCATTTCTGTTACTAAATCAGTAATATGCCGTGCATAACTTAGCAGCTGTGCACCTTTGTCGGTTATAAATAAGTGTTTTGCTAGTCTGTCAAATAATTTAATGCCATAATAGTTTTCTAATTCAGATATTGCTTGGCTAACAGTTGGTTGTGAAATGAATAAAGCTTGAGCCGCAGCTGTCATGCTGCCTAGGTCGAATACCTTAATAAAGATAGTTAAATGTCGTAGGGTCATGATTTTTTCTCCTTTTATATATAGGTGAAATACTATGATAAATATTATACTATAGTATTTTACAAAAATATAATAGAACGATAAAATATAGTTATTATGTTTTGAGAGGATGAATTTAATGACACAAATGAAAAAAAATATTCCGGGTGTAATACTTTGTCTTGCGGTGGCGATACCGGCATGGTTTTTAGGAGAGGCACTTCCTGTTATTGGCAGCCCGGTTTTTGGCATTTTGTTTGGAATGCTTATGGTTGTTTTGTTTCCTAAACTTCTTAAAGGAAATCATGAAGGAATAGAATTTGGGGTAAAATACACTTCCAAAAAACTTCTGCAATATTCCATTATCCTGCTTGGCTTTGGGATGAATCTTTTTCAAGTATTGAAGGTTGGAGGTCAATCTCTCTATGTAATTGTTTTTACCCTATCAGCATCATTTTTGACAGCGTTTTTTATGGGGAAGATTTTAAAACTTGATGGGAAAATGACAACCTTGATCGGAGTGGGGACTTCTATCTGTGGTGGTTCAGCTATTGCGGCAACGGCCCCGGTTATTAAAGCAAAAGATGAAGATGTGGCACACGCTATTTCTACTATTTTTCTTTTTAATATTATTGCAGTATTTATTTTTCCGGCTATGGGAGCATTTTTTGGCATGAGTGATCAGGGCTTTGGTATGTGGGCCGGTACAGCGATTAATGATACTTCCTCTGTGGTTGCGGCAGGAACGGCCTGGAGTAATGCGGCAGGCAACAATGCTGCTTTGAGTTTTGCTACCATTGTAAAACTTACACGTACATTGATGATTGTACCTATAACGCTTATATTAGCTGCGTATGAGGCTCATAAAGCAAAAAAATATCAAGACATAAACAGTGAAGAAAAGTTTAGTGTTGCCAATGTTTTTCCTTGGTTTGTTATAGGGTTTGTACTTACGGCAATAATTAACACATATTTTGCTATTCCGGTAATTTCAGATATTATGGTAAGCGTTGGCAAATTTATGATTGTTATGGCTATGACGGCCATCGGGTTAAATACAAATCTTAAAAAGTTAGTCACTAATGGCGTTAAACCTATTTTTTTAGGAGTTTGCTGTTGGGTTGCGGTTGCCAGTGTTTCACTCCTTATACAAAAATTGCTGCATATTTGGTAATTTTAAATAAAAACATATCTGTACCTTCCGTTGGGAAGAGGCAGATATGTTTTATTAGTATGTGTTTTTTTAGGTAAGCACAAAAGAGGATAAATAAATAATATGTCGAATTCCTGTTATGCTGTTAAAACTTGGACAGCATTAGTCCTTGTTGCAAATTATATAAAAATATAAAAGAGGATAACTTATGAAAAAAAATGTGTTTAGAGTTATGATACTTGTAGTTGTTGTGTTGTTGGGATATTTAGGAGTTAGTAGTACGGTTGATCATACAAAAAAGGCCGAGGGTTATTATAGAATAGTGTTATTATCAGATACACATCTACCGACTAAAACTTTTAACATTAAAGATAAAGACAAGGAAGAGAGCATTATTGCCGCTAAAAACAAAACCATAGAAGATATAAATAATTGGCAAGATGTGAGAGAAATTGCGGTATTGGGCGATGTTGTAGGAGATACGGGAACGGATAAAGAGTATGCTTACGCTAAAGACTTTTTTTCTAAACTACATAAGCCGATTTCTTTTATTGTCGGTAACCATGACTATATTTATCAGGATAATCCAAGTCCAAGTGGGAGATACGTTAAAGGTGACGCAAAATCCAGACTATTAAAACTAGATAAGTTTAAGAAAACTTTTGGCTTGTCACAATTGTTTTACGAGAAAAAGGTTGCAGGCTATCTCCTTGTTTTTCTATCAGTAGATTCATTGGATTCACCATATTTGGCACAAATGTCATCGGAAGAATTATCCTGGCTTAAAGATACTCTAAAAAAGAATTCAACAGTACCTACCATCATATTTTTCCATGCACCACTTGAAGGAACATTAAGTAATTACAATAAGAATGCTAATAAACCTAGCTTTATTGCCCAGCCGGCCGCAGAAATAGCTGAAATAATAGAGAATAATAAGCAGATTGTACTATGGGTATCAGGACATACTCATACACCGGCAACTAATCCTTCCTTTGCTTCTAATATAAATTTTTATAAGGGTCGACTTCTTAACCTACACAATTCCGATATGGAGCGCACAACTATTTGGACTAATTCGCTGTTCTTATATCCAAATAAAATAGTTATCAGAACTTTTAATCATAAAACGGAAAGCTGGATGCAGGAACTTGAACGGACTATTCCAATAGAACGGTAAAATACAAGCTTAATAAACACAAAATACACCCCAATCAAAGTTGTCTACTGGTCAAATTATTAGCAGTCTGACAATTAATGAAAAGGGTGTATTTTTTTAATAGCTTCTGACAGCCATTTTATTGTGTTGCTTGCGTGCAAAGTGTGAAAGAGTATAGTTCACAATGAAGTATAATCCGGCAACGGCAGCAAAAATAGTGAAAACTTGGCCGGTAGAACCATACTTACCAATAAGAATCATTCCTCGCCCAGTTAATTCTTCTGTGCCAACTGCCCACACAAAGGCTGAATCTTTAATAACAGTAGTAAACTGAGACATCATTGGTGGAATTATATTTCTATATGCCTGAGGTAAAACAATGTAGCGAATAATTTGAAAGGTGCTCATACCTTGTGATAAAGCGGCTTCAATTTGTCCCTTAGATAAGGAATTTAAGCCTCCACGGATTATTTCAGACATTATTGCTCCTGTAAAAAAACTCATGGCAGCAATTCCTGAAAGTGTAGGGTTAAGTGGCGTTGTGAAGCGAGCCACAAGGATGAATAATAAGCAGGGGATGTTACGCACTATATCTACGTAAATATTGCTTAAAGGTTTCAAAATGGGAATGTTTAAGTAACGGACTATACCCATTATGGTTCCTAAAATAACACTAAATACTATGGAAAAAAAGGATATTTCTAAGGTAACTACTAAACCTTCTAAGAGAAATTTGATTAAGTAAACATTCATTAAATCGCTAACCATTATGACCGCACCTCCGAACTACCTTCCAGGTGTTTAACATATTTAGTTAAGGGAAAACATAACAACCAGTATAGTAAGCCTGTTACAATGTAGGCAGGGCCATAATACATGTTCATACCCGACCAAGAATCAGCCTGATACATAAGATCACCTCCGGCGATCATTGCTAGTACAGAGGTGTTTTTTATTAAATTAACACCTTGATTTGCTATGCTCGGTAAAATGATTTTTTTTGCTTGGGGTAAAATAAGGTACTGCATTGCCTGAAAATAGGTGAAACCTTGAGAGAGTCCTGCTTCTAACTGTCCGCGGGGAATAGCAAGAATACCTGAACGAACAGCTTCGGCCATATAGGCACCGGTGTAAATACCGATGCCCAGAGAGCCAATTGCAAAGACAGGAAGAACTATTTTTAAGTGAGGGAGTGCGTGGTATAAGAATATAACTTGAATAACAAGTGGCGTGTTTTGAAAAAATTCAACATACACGCGATTGAGGATGCGTAGGTTTTTATTTGGAAATACTCCGGCGACACCAAACAGAATACCTAGCAGGAGGGCAACCAACAGGGCGACGATTGCCACCTCAATTGTTACGGTCAAACCATCAGCGAAAAGACGCCAGTCGGTAAACAGCGCTTGCCATTTGTATTCTGCAAAGGGATTTGTAGCCATTATTTTTTAAGATTCCATTTAGTTAATAGTTTGTCCATCTCGCCGGATTTTTTCATATCCTCAAAGGTCTTTTCAACTAAATCAAAAAGAGCTTTGTTGTCTTTCTTTGTTGCTGCGCCGTAGAATTGAGGAGCAATTTTATCAGGAAGAATCTCTGTGGAATCATCGATATATCCAAGCAGGTTGGAGGTATCCATAGCATAGGCATCAGCTCTGCCGGCACTTAAAGCAGTTTTACATTCGGAATAGGTTGGGAACTCAGAGAAGGTAACCTTAACACCTGCTTTATCAGCAGCTTCTTGTACACCTTTGCGAGTGGTAGCACCTTGGGGAACAGCAATGTTTTTACCATTCAAGTCTTTAATAGATTTAATACCACTATCTTTTTTTACTAAGAAGCCTACAGGGTCTTCATAGTAAGGTGAAGTCATATTGTAAGTTTTCTTTCTTTCGTCAGTGATAGTAAAGGTAGCGATGCAAAGATCAATTTCACCGCTATCAAGCAAGGGACCACGTGTTTTTGCAACAACTCCTGTTAAGTCTATTTTGTTTTCATCGCCTAATATTTTTTTAGCAATTACCTTGGCGAGGTCAATTTCAAAGCCTTCTATTTTATTGGTTTTTGGATCTTTAAAACCGAATTTTGGTACGTCAACTTTGCAGCCAACTTTTAAGACACCACGGTCTTTAATTTTTTGAATTCCATCATTTGCTGTCGCAGCAGGTTTTTTTGCGTCATCTTTCTTTGTATCGCCACCACACCCGGCTGCTAAAAGTCCAAAAGCGGTTATTACAGCAAGCCCCAAAGTTAACATTTTTTTCTTTGACAAATTCATGATAAAACCCCTCTCTAAATATTACTGTTTACCTAATAATCTTGCTTAAAAATTGTTGTGCTCTTTCATTTTTGGGATCAACAAAGAAATGCTCGGGAGTGCCTGTTTCCAAGATTTCTCCATCTGCCATAAATATTACACGGTCGGCAACTTTACGAGCAAAGCCCATTTCATGAGTTACTACGACCATTGTAATTCCGCTATGTGCCAAATCAACCATTACATCTAAAACTTCGTTAATCATTTCCGGGTCTAAAGCAGAAGTTGGTTCATCAAATAACATTATTTTTGGATGTACATTAAGGGCCCTTGCAATGGCAACGCGTTGTTGCTGTCCACCGGAAAGTTGCGAAGGGTAAGCCGATGCTTTATCTTTTAATCCTACACGGTCTAAAAATTCAAGACCTGTTTTTTCTGCTGCTTCTTTTTTTATTCCCTGCACCAGGATGGGGGCTATAGTTAAGTTTTCTAATACTGTTTTATGAGGATACAAATTAAATTGTTGAAAAACCATCGCCGCTTTTTGTCTGGCTTCTTTGATAGGAGCATTAGGTGCGGTTATGTCGATACCGTCTAATATTACTGTTCCGCTATCGGGTTTTTCTAAATGATTCATGCAGCGAATCATAGTGCTTTTACCGGAACCACTAGGGCCAATGACGACTAACTTTTCACCGGATTTTACTGTTAGTGAGATGTCCTTGAGAACGTGATTGCTGCCAAAATATTTGTTTACTCCAGCTAATCTAATCAATCGGCTATCCTTCCTTCCCTTTAATAATTTTACACGATAAAAAAAGCAAAGATGCCTACAGTCATTAACAGACTGAGCATCTTTGCCTTGCACACTATTGTATATTGACTTAGTTGAAAAGTCAATAGATTAAATGTATAAACGTAGTTAAAATATAGAAAAATAGTAGCATAATTAACTAATATATTTAGCTGTTAATAATAAAGTAATGAAATGTATAAAAAAGTAGTAAAATATTACGACTTTATACCATTGCTGAAGTACTAAAGGAAAGGGGAAGAGGTTGATGACTATATAGCCAGAAAAGGAAATGTTGTAAAAAAATATGGCTATTATATAGAATTTAGGGTATACTATCAGAAAAACCGGATATTTGAGAGATAAAAGTATAACAGATGAAATTTAGAATAATGCATTTGGGTTTTCTAAGTAGCAGGAAGTTGCTGTTTATGGAGGCTTTTTTGTTTGCCAAATATATTTGACACTTGTTACATTTAGCCTTTATTTACGACTATTAATTTTAAATTATGGTTAATGAAAAGGGGATTTTAAAATGTTATTAAGTAGGATCATGAAAGTATGCACTATATTGTTTGTTTTGCTGGTCATGTCAATTGGGGTCGTAAGTGCCAAATCTGTTGAAGAAAAAAGACAAGATATTCGCAATATAGCCAGTAAGACATTAAGCGAAGTTTATGAACTTCAACCACGTGCCAAGGAAGCTGTCGAAAATGCAGCTGGCTATGCCGCTTTTTCTATAACAGATGCGAAAATCGTCTTTTTAGGTAGTGGATCAGGCAAAGGCATGGCTGTCGACAATGCTACAGGTCAAGAGATTTTTATGAAGACCAAGGATGTTCAGTTGGGTTTTGGTGTAGGAATAAAAAAATATGATGTTTTGTTTGTTTTTGAAACCAAAAAAGCGTTTTCTGATTTTATAGATAGTGGTTGGCAATTTGGTGGACAGGCTACTGCTGCGGCAACTGATAGTGTTACGGGAGATTCTTTGCAAGGTGCGATACCTATTTCACAGGATGTTTGGATGTATCAGGTAACCGATAAAGGTTTGGAACTTAGTGCAACAGTACGAGGGATTCGTTACTTAAAAGATAGCAAATTAAATTAATATTAAATTTATAAAAAGTACTCATGGAATGAAGTGAATTAAAGGTGTCGTTGTCTAACATTTTTAGTGATTTCAGGAAATGGGTGCTTTTTATTTTCAAAAACGAATTATAAGAATAATATTGGGCTATTACCAAGGAATAAAATGATAGAGAAAGATGCGCGAGTTTTATTTTAGTTGTTTACTGAGGCAAAAGAAAGATTTATGGTAAGATAGCTATTATCTAAAATATAGTGTATACTATATATATAAACTATATATTTCAGTAGAAAAAAGCATGATGGATGAAATTGATATTCAAACACTTGTTTTGTTCTATGCTGACAAAAAGTCGCCGTTTAAGGGGGCTTTTTTATTTCCCTCATAGTTGTAGCATTAGCTGCAACAAGGTTCAATTCGTGAAAGGCTAGTTTTGCTGCTTTGATTATAGTTGAAAAATTTAATGAAATAAGAAAGGAAAGTGACACTAATGAATGAAGATATCGTAAAGGGTAAATTGAAAGAATTGCAAGGAAGAATTCAAGAACAATGGGGAGAAATCACCGATGATGAATTCGATAAAACAGAAGGACAAAAAGACCGGTTATTAGGGCTTTTACAGACAAAATATGGATATTCTAAAGAAAAAGCCGAAACTGCCTTTAAGGATTTATTAGATAAAAAATAAATCCCCATGTTAATGTACGTTGTTTTAATTAACACGAGTGTTTAGCAGTTGATTTTTTGCACTAAGGTAAAATGTAGAGGAGATTTTAAAATGTTTTTAAATAGGATTATGAAAGTAGGCACCATATTGTGTGTTTTGTTAGCTATGTCAATTGGTGTTGTAAGTGCCAAATCCGTTGAAGAAAAACGACAAGTTATTCGCAATATAGCAAGTGATACATTAAGTGAAGTGTATAAACTTCAGCCACATGCTAAGAACGCTGTTGCTAATGCAGCGGGTTATGCTGCTTTTTCTATTACAGATGCGAAGATAGTATTTTTTGGTGGCGGAGCAGGTAAAGGCATGGCTGTAGATAATGCTACAGGTAAAGAAGTTTTTATGCAGACCGGCGATGTTCAATTGGGCTTTGGTTTAGGGATAAAAAAATATGATGTATTGTTTGTTTTTGGAACGAAAAAAGCCTTTTCTGATTTTATAAATAGTGGCTGGCAATTTGGTGGACAAGCCACCGCTGCGGCAACGGATAGTGTTACAGGAGGTTCTTTGCAAGGAGCAATACCTGTTTCGCCGGACGTCTGGTTGTATCAGGTAACTGATAAAGGGTTGGAACTTAGCGCAACAGTACGTGGAATTCGTTATTTCAAAGATAGCGAATTAAATTAAGTCTATTATTAACGTTGTAAAAGTACCCATGGAATGAAGTGAATTAAAAATGTTGCTATCTAACATTTTTAGGCATTTCAGGAAATGGGTGCTTTTTATTTTCAAGAACGAATTAAACGATAATATATAGGTTTATCCAATTGCTTAATTATGATAAAATTGTTACAATTATATAGTAGTTTTAAATTAAAATGCAGAGAGAAAAGAGAGTTAGGGATGGAAAATTCGTTGGAAAAGAAATATGGATTGTACACAGCCATAGCTATGGTTGTAGGTATTGTTATTGGCAGCGGTGTATTTTTTAAAGCAGAAAAAGTTCTTAATGCTACAGGTGGAAATTTACCATTGGGAATATTCGCATGGGCTATTGGTGGACTAATCATGGTAATTTGTGCCTATGTATTTGCTACTATGGCTACGCGTTATGAAAAGGTGAGCGGAGTAGTAGACTACGCTGAAGTAACCGTAGGACGTAATTATGGATATTATGTAGCGTGGTTTTTAGCGTTAATTTATTATCCAACTCTTACTTCTGTTTTGGCTTGGGTATCTGCTAGATATGTTTGCGTTTTGTTGGGATGGAGTATTGTTGGTGCTGAAGCTATGGCGCTTTCGGGATTTTTCTTGGTTATGAGTTTTACTATGAATGCAATAGCACCAAGGTTAGCCGGAAAGTTTCAAGTTTCTACAACTATAATTAAACTGATACCATTAATTTTGATGGCAATTATTGGGACTATCTCAGGTTTGCATAATGGAATCTTGTTAAAAAACTTTACCGAGGGCGCTATATCCGCAACAACTGTAGCAAACCCTCTTTTTACGGCGGTTATTGCTACTGCCTTTGCCTATGAAGGCTGGATAATTGCTACTAGTATTAACGCTGAGCTACACGACGCCAAAAAAAATCTGCCTAGAGCATTAACTTTTGGTACTATGTTTGTGGCTTTAATTTATATTTTGTATTATGTGGGGTTAGCAGGTGCAATAGATAATAATGTAATGATGAAGAGTGGTGAAACAGGAGCAAGAATTGCTTTTTCTACCTTGTTTTCTAATGTTGGTGGTACCGTGTTATTTGTCTTTGTGGTTATTTCTTGTTTAGGGACTTTAAATGGGTTGATGATGGGATGTACTCGTGGATTTTATGCAATCTCCATTAGAAACATGGGGCCAAATGTTAGGGTTTTTAAAAGTATAGACCCTGTAACAAATATGCCTGTTAATGCAGCTATAGTGGGACTAATGTTGTCAGGTATTTGGTTATTATATTTTTTTGGTGCTAATTTGGTAACTAAGTCTTGGTTTGGATTTTTCAGTTTTGATAGTTCTGAATTGCCTATAGTAAGTCTTTATGCAATGTATATTCCTATCTTTGTCATGATGATGAAAAAAGAAGCGGGACTGGGCTTTTTTAAACGTTTTTTAATGCCTACGTTAGGAATTTTAGCATGTGTATTTATGGTAATAGCCGCTTGTTTTTCCCATGGTAAAGCTGTTGTCGCCTATGTTATTGTTTTTGCGCTAGTAATGTTATTGGGATATTTATTGAATTTTGAAGGGAAAAAAATATAAAAGATATTTCAGGTACTTGTTTTTTATTTTATTACAGTGCTTTGAATTTGTTTGGTATAAATATAAAAACTTGTAAGATTTTCCCTGTTTTGATATAATATAAAAAGTTGTTGGAATAGCGTCGAGATTTATTAATAAATATGGGCGCCATTCCAAATTTTTTTTAAAATGGAGGGAAAGAAAGTGGAAGAGCTAAAGAGAAAAGCTGTAAAAGTGCCTATTTCCGGCTACATTGCGCTTATGATCGCATTGGTTATTTTTTCCGGATTGATGGCAAAAGTTGGTGGCGGTTGGACAATGTTGGACTTTGATACCTTAAATGGTAAATTTGGCCTAATGAAGAGTGCAACAGCATCTTTTATGGGACAAGGCGGTTCCGGTGCGAGAGATGGTTTCTTATTTGCACTTAGCCTAGCTCCAGGGGTTATGCTAGCACTGGGACTTATGGAAATTGTTGAGCATTATGGTGGACTAAAAGCAGCCCAAAGGTTATTAACGCCAATTTTGCGTCCTATTCTTGGCATACCTGGTATTTGCTGTGTTGCGTTAGTATCTAGCTTGCAAAGCACTGATGCAGGTGCTGGTATGACGAAGGCATTACGTGAAAACAAGGATATTACAGGAAATGAACTTTTGATTTTCACTGCCTTTCAATTTACAGCAGGGGGTATAATTGGAAACTATTTGGCTTCCGGTTCTGCTTTATTTAGTTATATGACGGTACCGATTTCGGTTCCTTTGGCAGTTATGCTGGTAATGAAACTTTTTGGTGCTAACATGATGCGTTTGTATTGTAAAATGTTTGTGCAGGAGGAGAAATAAGATGAGTGAAGAACAGAATAAACAAACTCTTGTTGCACAAGAAACTATTACTGCTGAAGTTAATTCCAGCGATACTATTATGGATGTTTTTGTTAGAGGTGCGCGTAAAGGTTGGAAAGTAGCTATTGATAATATTATTCCTAACGTTTTAATGGCATATGTATGCATAAAGGTTCTCAATGTAACAGGTGTTTTAGCCTGGTTTGGTACAGCTTTTGCTCCCGTTATGGCTATTTGGGGATTGCCAGGTCAAGCTATTATGGTAATTTTGGGAGCGTTGATGTCTATGGGTGGTGCTGTTGGTGTTGCAATGTCCTTGTTTAATGACGGAACTCTTAATGGTACACATATTTCTATCTTGATGCCAGCTATTTATCTACTAGGTTCTAAAATTCAGTATCTTGGTCGTTTGTTAGGTACTGCTGGTGTTCCCGGTAAACATTATCCTGTTCTCTTAGGAATTTCATTTGTGAACGCAGCTATTGCTATGTTTGTTATGAAGATTATTGCACCTTGAGGATAAACTTCAAAGGCACGGCTTAGGCCGTGCCTTTGTTTTACATTACAATCAAAGGAGAATATTATGGAAAAAACTATATTAGAACAAATAAAAAATGAAGAAGCAGCAATGTTGAATTTTGTTGAAAAAATTGTAAATATTGATTCCGGTTATGATTGTCCTGAAGGTGTGGCAGAGGTAGCTCATCTTGTCGGAGATTTTTTAGCGAAACTTGATTTTAAGATAGAATATTTAGAAACACCAAATGAGCCGGTGCAGATTTTAGCTACGCGTCCGCGCCTAGGTAAAAAGAAAGTTATGCTTATGGGGCATATGGATACGGTATTTCCTAAAGGTACAGCTGCTGCGAGGCCTTTTAAAATTGAAAATGGCATAGCTTATGGCCCGGGAGTTATGGATATGAAATCGGGAATAGCCATAGGACTATATACTTTAAAGGCACTTATTGATAATAAATGGAATGATACAGATTTAACCGTGTTTTTTGTGGGAGATGAGGAAATAAATCATCCTAAAACTAATGCCGTAGAAAATTTCAAAAAATATGGTAAAGGTATGGATGCTGTTTTCAATATGGAGCCGGGTCGTGCTGAAGGCGAAGTTGTAACAGGGCGCAAAGGATTATGGCGTCCTAAAATCAAAGTTGAAGGTGTAGCGGCACATTCAGGTAATGAACCGGAAAAGGGTGCTAGCGCTATTATTGAATTGGCACATAAAGCTATTGATATTACTGCCTTAACTAATTTTGCTACGGGAACTACTTATAATGTAGGAGTATTTAATGGTGGACGTTTGGCTAATATTATTCCTGATGAGGCCTTGGCAAAGTTAGACGTACGCTTTAAAACTATAGAAGAAGCAGACAAAGCCAAAGAAAACGTAAAGGAAATATTGGCTAAAACCTATATACAAAGAACTACAACTACACTTATCGATGAGGGCATAGTAGATTATATGCCGCCGTTTGAGGAAACCCCAGCAGGGTTAAAGCTATATGAATTTTTGCGTAAGCAAGCAGAAAAGTTGGGGCAGACACCGCTAGGCAGACTTTACGTAGGTGGGTCTTCTGACGCCGGCTATACAACTATGGTTGGGGCTCCGACAATTTGTTCTATGGGTCCTAAGTCTGTTGGTGCCCATAGCAATAATGAATATGCCTATGTAGAAAGTTACGTGCCAAGAGCACAACTTTTAGCTATGGCTATTATGCATTTGGATGAAATGTAATAGGAGGATAATTTATCATGGAAAAATTAGATGTGATGAAACTTTGGGACTATTTGCATTCTATTCCGGAACTAGGGTTTAAAGAATTTAAGACAGCAGCTTTTTTAGCTAATGAGCTAGAAAAATTGGGCTATAAAGTAACCCGTAATGTTGGAGGTACAGGCGTAATTGGAGAGCTAAGCGGTACGGAAGAAGGGCCTACAATTATGCTGCGCGCCGATATGGACGCCTTACCTTTCGTTATTGATGGCAAAGATGAAGTAATACATGCTTGCGGGCACGATGCACATTGCGCCATGGTATTAGCGGCGGCTGCTATTTTGGCCGACAAAATAAAACGTGGTAAATTGCTCATATTATTCCAACCGGGCGAAGAAACCTTAAAAGGGGCTTTGGCTGTTATTGCTACGGGGTTGATGGATAAGGTGGATATAGCTATGGGTTTACATATCAGGCCTATTCAAGACATTCCCAATGGTACAATGACTCCTGCAATTTGTCACGGGGCTAGTACCTTTGCGCAGGTAAAAATACTAGGGAAAGGTTGCCACGGATCACGTCCACATTTAGGAGTTAATGCTTGTGACGCAGTAGCCGCTGTTATAAATGCCGTTAATGCCATTAAGCTTAATCCTGTGCTTGCGTGGTCTTGTAAGGTAACTAATATTAAAGCAGGCGGCGCGGCCCCAAATATTATTCCTGATAAAGCAGCATTAGTGTTAGACTGTCGTGCTCAAACAAATGAGGCAATGACAGAAATGCTAGCCAAATTAAAAATGGCCATAACAAATGCGGCGGCTTCGGTGGGGGCAACGGCTACACTAGATACACCGGATGGTGTTATTCCGGCGGCAAATCTGGATCCGGAATTAACAGCGGAAGTGGCGGAGTGTATTAAAGAGGTTGTTGGCGAAAACAATTTACAACCAAATCTACTTAATCCCGGTGGCGATGACTTTCATTATTATGCACAGCATAATCCTAAACTTAAGGCAGTTTTCTTTGGTGTAGGTTGTGCAGCAGAACCGGGACTACATGATTCTTCCATGCATTTTAATCATGATATGATGCCTTTGGGTACAGAAGTTTTGGTTAAAATGCTTGTAAAAAAATTAGGTTAGTGCGACAGAACTGTCTCCTTTTTAGGGGGCAGTTTTTTTGTATTTTAATATTATTTTTGTTTTAATTACTAAGAACTTGCTGTACAATTAATACACATAAAGAAAACGAGGTGGTTAAATGAAAAAGCTACAACTTAAGGTAATTGTTTTAGTTATGATGTTCGGGATAAGCCTATTTGGCATTATGCAGGAAACAAAAGCGTGCACTCTTTTTGCGGCTACCGGAGCTGATCACGTGGTCAATAGTGGCACTCTTATGGCAAAAAACAGAGATGAAAAACCTGCACTGCAAACCTTAAAACTTGTTAAACCGGAAGCTGGGTATACTTACTATGGTCTTTTTTCCGGTAAGAAGGGGCTTTTTTGTGTAGTGGGAATTAATGAACGAGGGTTGGCCGTAGGAATGTCTACAGCGGGGTCAATTTCACGGAAAGACCGCTTGTGTAACGGAATATATCGTAGCAAAGAAGGTTTGCGTACAAATGAGTACATGCTTTGCTATTGCGCTAGTGTAGATGAAGCATTGGCACTACCGAAGGAATTTTGGCACGAACCGGTAAATTTTATTTTAGCTGATAAAGATAAGGTTGCTTATGTAGAGGTGTTGCCTGGCGGTGAAAAATCAGTTACTATTGAAACCAACGGAGTAATTTATCATACAAACCATTACGTTAATGAAGATAGTTTATGGGCAAATAAAAAAATAGGGGAAAGCAGTTTGACCCGCTACAATCGTATAAAGGAATTAATGACAGAGGATAAGATATTTTCTTTAAATGATTTTATCCAATTTAGTGAGGATCGCAATGCGGGACCCAATAATAGTATTTATCGTGTTGGTACTACTCCTACAAGCACACAAACTCTTGCAAATTTTGTCGTTTATATTCCTAAAGTGGGCTCACCTGTTTTATATATTAAGTATAGACAAAAACCGGGAGATAAAGGGGCAGAAAAGGTGCTTTATCCTATTATTGTAGATGATTTATTTAATAATAAGTAGTTTGTTTAGTAAGTAAAATTTTATGCTCAAGCAGGCAAGGCTTTTAACGTTTGCCTGCTTTTGTTGTTTTAAATAGTATATTGCAGTAAAATAAGAAGATATTATTAGAAAGCATTTGGAGGATTATGTGATGAATGAAAAGTTGGTTTTAGAGAAGATTAAGAATAGTGAAAATGCGGCTTTCGCTTTTTTAGAGCAACTTGTTAATCTTGACTCTGCAGATGATGCCAAAGGCGGTATTGCTGACGTGTGCCACAGTATAGGTGATTTTGCGGCTGCTTTGGGATTTTGCGTGGAGTATATAACGACCCCTGATCAACCTACGCAAGTATTATGTCATAGACCTAATGCCGGTAAGAAAAAAGTCATGTTTATCGGACATGCTGATACAGTATTTCCCAAAGGTACAGTTGCGAAAAGACCCTTTAAAATTGTAGGTGATAAAGCTTATGGCCCAGGAGTTGCGGATATGAAGGGTGGCTTGGTAACAGCTTTGTTTACAATTAAAGGGCTGTTGGAAGCAGGCTGGGATGAGAGCGAATTCACTTTTCTGATTTGTGGTGATGAGGAGCTATCTCATCCACATACTAATGCAGTGGAGAATTTTAAGAAATATGCTCTGGGACAAGATGTTTGTTTTTGTATGGAGCCGGGCCGTGAAAATGGTGCAGTTGTTACAGGACGTAAGGGTGCAGCCAGGCCCCTAATTAAAGTTAAAGGTATAGCCTCTCATGCGGGTACAGCCCCGGAAAAGGGTGTTAGCGCTAATTTGGAATTGGCCTATAAAATTATTGAGCTGCATAAGTTAAATAATAAAACAACAGGGACTACTTTTAATGTGGGAGTTATGAAGGGTGGTTTTATGGCCAACATAATTTCTGATTATGCAGAATGTGAAATAGATATTAGGGTTAAAACTATTGCCGAGGCGGAAAAGGCAATTAAAGATGTGCAAAGAATTGTGGAAACAAGCTACGTCCCTGGAACAAGCAGCACAGTTGAGGCTAATAAAATAAGCTTTATGCCCTTTGAAACAACTCCGCAGGTTAAGAGTTTATACAATCTCATGAAAAAGGAAGCAAAGCTTTTGGGTCAAGAAGAATTAAAAGAAACTTACTCCGGTGGGTGCTCAGATGTAGCATGGACTGCTATGGTTGGAACAACTTCTCTCTGTGCATGTGGTCCTAAAGGTTTTGGAGCTCATACTGATGAAGAATATTTTTATACGGCATCATTAGTTGAGAGAATGCAATTACTGGCAATGACAATTATGCACTTACAGCAAATATAGCTTTGCGGCAATGAGAGGTCTAAATATGAAAGAAAAGATATTAAAGTTGTTAACCGAAATGGTTGCCATAAATAGCCGTACAAATACTGAAAACGAGCGGGAAATTGAAGATTATTTGTATGGTGTGCTTTGTGGATTACCCTATTTCAAAGCTCATGGTACACACTTTGGCCAAATAGCATTACCGGGTGATTCTTGCGGAAGACGAATAGTTTATGGGCTGGTAAAAGGCAAGAGCAACAAGACGGTTGTGTTAATGAATCACCATGACGTAGTGGGAACTGAAGTTTATGGAACCTTAGAACCCTATGCTTTTAATATGTCTGAATTAGCGAAGAAACTGCGCACAGAATTGTTGGACGAAGATGCTCACAAAGATTTGCTTTCAGGAGAATGGTTGTTTGGACGTGGAAGTTGCGATATGAAAGGCGGTATAGCAGTTCAACTTGCTCTTTTGGAAGACTATTCACAAAACCCCGAGGCAGGCAATTTACTTTTTGTTTCAGTTCCCGATGAAGAATCTTTTTCTGCCGGTATGCGCGGAGCGTTATGGTTATTTGAAGAGTTTGAAAAAGATTGGGATTTGGAGTATAAATTGTTGATTAACTGTGAACCAAATGAGAAAATAGACCATGAGCAGGTAGTATCGGTTGGTTCTGTAGGGAAACTTTTGCCGGTCGTTTTAGTACAGGGTAAGGCGGTGCAAATAGGCAGTTACTATGAGGGTATTAATCCAATTTTGCTATTGTCAGAAATTGTTTGTTCTACTGAAGGTGACGAAAACCTGGTTGAAATATGTGGTAATGAAGCAACAGTGCCACCGGTATGGAATTTTATGCGAGACTTAAAAGATAGTTATGATTTTTCCTTGCCTCAAAGGGCAGTTGGCTATTGTAATATTTTAACTTTTTATAAAACACCGGCGGATATTATGCAGTTATTCCTAGAGAAGTGCCAATTGGTAGTTGATAGAATGCAGCTAGGACGCAAGGACAAAGAAGAGATCAAAATTATGCCATATTCAGAATTGTTTATTTTGGCGCAAAAAAAGAAAGGATTTGCCACTTTTTTTGCGAAATTGCAGCACGATATAGAAGAAGTAGTTCATGTACAAGGTAGTGACTATCCTAGTGTTACTATTCAAATGCTGCAGGAAGTTTTAAATTTTGCCAATGTAACTGAACCTGTCATTATAATAGGTTTTGCACCGCCATATTACCCTGCAACAAATAGTGTTAAATTAGCAGGTGCATGTTTTGAAAAAATTATGCAGACAATTAGCAACTCTTTACCGGTTGTTTTTAAACAATATTTTTTAGGTGTATCAGATTGCAGCTATTGTGGAGTAGATAGCCCAATTGCGGGCGATTATTATATCACCAATACGCCCATTTGGGGTTCACTATACTCCTTTGACATAGGGGCATTAAACAGAGTGAAAATACCTTTTGTGCTGTTAGGCCCATGGGGGAAAAGCTTGCATCAACGAACTGAACGGGTGAACATTGTCAGTTTAACTGAGGTTTTGCCACCTGTACTGCAAAATGTTATCAAAGACGTATGGGCTAAAGACATAATATAAGTTTTCACTATATAATATAAAGGAAGAAAATAAATGCTAAACTTTTTTAAGAAAGAAAAAAAATTCCAACTTTTCGCACCGATTAGTGGAAACGTTTGCCCTATTAGTGAGGCAGCTGATCCTGTATTTGCAGAAAAGATAGTAGGAGATGGCGTGTTTATTAATGCTGAAGATACACAAATAGTGGCTCCCTGTGCCGGTGAAATAAGCTTTGTCGCAGAAACAAAACACGCTTTTGCCATGACTCTTGATAATGGGGTAGAAGTGCTGGTCCATATAGGCTTAGAAACAGTAGCTTTAAAAGGAGAGGGGTTTACACAACTAGTAACTCAAGGGACTAGGGTGAAGGTCGGTACTCCAATTATTGCCATTGATAGAGATTTTATTTTAAGCAGAGGAGTTTCTTTGTCATCGCCGATTCTTATTACTAATCCTGAAGTTACAAAATCATTAATCGTAGAAACAGGTGTTAGGGCTATTGCAGGTAAAACAGTAATTTTAGAATATACTCTATAAGTAGTAAAAATAAAACAAAGGTTTCAAATTACTTGCAAGTAATTTGAAACCTTTGTTTTTTGAGCACTTGCCACTGCAGGTACTGTTTATCTTATTTTATGTGTTCTGTATTATAAACGACCGGATGAATTTAAAACATTTCTCATTTTATGAGCAACCATATCTTGAATTGCTTGACGAGCAGGTCCTAAATAAGAACGAGGGTCAAAATCAGAGGGGTTTTCCGCTAAGTATTTGCGAATGGAAGCCGTCATAGCTAAACGTAAATCTGTATCAATATTAATTTTGCAAACACCATAAGTGCCGGCACGTAAAAGCATATCTTCAGGACAACCTTGAGCACCGTCAATTTTACCACCGAATTCATTGCATTTAGCGACAAATTCTTGCAACACAGTAGAAGCACCATGAAGCACCAAAGGATAACCGGGTAATAAATTAGTTATTTTTTCTAAACGTGCAAAATCTAATTCAGGAGTCCCCTTGAATTTATAAGCACCATGACTGGTACCAATGGCAATGGCCAAAGAATCGACGCCTGTTCTTTCCACAAATTCCACAGCTTGATCAGGGTCTGTATAAGTGGCATCTTTGGTATTAACTTTGACGGCATCTTCTACACCGGCAAGTTTACCAAGTTCTGCTTCTACAACTACGCCTTTATTGTGGGCATAGTCTACTACGCGTTTAGTGAGTTCAATATTCTCTTCAAAGGGAAATTTTGAACCATCAATCATAACGGAAGTAAAGCCACCGTCTACACAAGATTTGCAGATTTCGAAATCAGCGCCGTGATCTAAGTGCAAGCAAATAGGTAAGTCAGTGTCTTCCATAGCTGCTTCTACCAATTTTACTAAGTAAATATGTTTGGCATATTTACGGGCACCGGCAGATACTTGCAAAATAAGAGGAGATTGTTCGGCTTTAGCGGCATCCACGATTCCTTGAATAATTTCCATGTTGTTAACGTTGAAAGCACCCACAGCGTATTTACCGGCATAGGCTTTTTTAAACATTTCTGTTGATGTTACAAATGGCATTTTATTTCCTCCTTTTAAGTCTTTGTCAACTAATTATACCATATAAACTTTCTTTGCGTTAGGCTTTATGTAGATTAATTGTTTTTAGCATGTCTGCAGGCAAGACGCAGGATACATCTATGTTCTTATGGGTTATTGGATGCTCAAAACGAAGACGATTTGCATGCAAACAATGCCGTCCCTGTGGGCCTTTTTTGCCATAGAGGTTATCATCATATAAAGGGTGTCCAAGATAGGCAGTGTGTACACGAATTTGATGGGTACGCCCGGTGTGCAGTACAAATCTTACAAGAGCAAGATTGTTGTAGGTTTTGATCACATAATAATCGGTACGTGCATATTTGCCGGCGCTCTTATTAACCTCACGCTCAATAATACTTCCCGGTTTTCTGGAAATAGGAACAGAAATTGTTCCGCACTGCTCAGAAGGAACTCCAACTACTAGGCCTAAATATTCTTTATGAGGGGGATGGAGGGAAAAAGCAAACTGAATATAGGCTTTTTTGGCAAATAGTACTAGTCCTGAGGTATTTTTGTCTAACCGTGATATTGGATGTATACCGGTACTAATTCCAGAAGCTTTATAATGACCGGCTATTAGGTTTGCTAGGGTGCCTTGCATATTTTTAGTTGTTGGATGTACTAGCATTCCTGCAGGTTTATTAACGATAATGAGATATTCATCTTCATATATAATTTTCAAAGAAGCTTTTTCAGGTATAACCGTTGATGGGTTTTCTGAATAGTCAAAAGTTACTACTGAACCTGGTTGTAAGAGTATATTACCCATAGGATGGGCATTATTAACCCAAAGACAACCTGATAATTTGAGCTTTCTATAAATGATTGCAGAGATACTTTGGCTAGCCAAAAAATCTTTTAAGTGTATAGGTTTAGAATTTTGAGATAAAATAAAAGTCTCCATTAATGTTGTACCTTGTCTATTATTTCAATGTTATCCAGATATCCTTTTACTTGACCTCGTATCATTGCTAAATATTTTTTGTAGAGCTCTTCCTGTTCTAACTTTTCTTCCTTGTTTAACCCCAATGTACGTTTCTTTTTTGCTAATTCATTGATTCTTTTAATTAATTCTTGTATATTCATTTGTGCACCCCTTTATAACAATATAAATTATAACAAAGTAAAATGCTTACTACAATGTAATCAAGAAAAAAGGTGGTTAAGCCTTGCAAGAAACAAAAGAGAAACACAGAAAAAAGTTAAGTGGCTAGAGGTTAGACTGTGGTTTATTGACTAAAAGAGTGGTATATGCTATTGTAAGTTTGTTGAAAATAGGAGCCGTTACTATTAAAAGGAGATTTTAAAATTGAAAAGATATGTTGTTTTCGTTGCACTGCTTATTGTAGCTATTCTTGTAATTAGTGGTTGTGGACCAAAGAACAAGCAAACAGTAAAGACTAATGGACAAGCGTATTTAACTGTTACCGATGATGAAGGCCGCAAAGTGGTTTTAACCAATAAACCTGAGCGTATAGTGGCTTTGGCTGGTTCAGATTTAACGCTTTTGGACGCCGTAGATGTAAATTTGGTAGGCCGTGTGACCACAAAAGTGGGGAACATACCTGCTCGCTATAAAGATTTGCCGGAAGTGGGAGTTACTACAGGTTTAAATATAGAAAAAGTTATAGCTTTAAAGCCTGATTGCGTATTAGCAATAGCAGGACAACATGATAAGTATATTCAATTATTAGAGTCAAATAATATACCGGTATTTATGCTGCGGATAAAAAGTTTTGAAGACGTAAAGGCTAAACTTCACCTTATGTCACAAATTGCCGGGACAGAGGATAAGGGTGATGCGGTAATCGCCAAGCTGGATAAGGAAGTAAATGGTATCTTAAATAAATTGCCTAAAGAAAAGCAGACAGTTGTTATTTTGCATGCTACAGCAAAAAATGTGACAGTGGAACTAGATACTTCTATTGCAGGAGGAGTAGCTAAAATGCTCCGGCTTGAAAATGTTGCAGCCGGTGGCAATAAAAAAATAAGTGGCGATAAAGTACCATATAGTCTGGAAGAACTGGTTAATCGGGATCCCAGTGTAATATTTCTAACTTCCATGGGCGAAGGACCTGATATTGAAAAAAGGATGAGGGCAGATGTTACAAATAATCCTGCTTGGAGCTCTCTCAGTGCTGTAAAAAATGGTAAGTTTTACGTTTTACCGGAAAAATATTTTTTACTTAGCCCAGGGTTAAATTATCCGGCAGCCATTAAATATATGGCAAAGCAAGTGTATCCGGAGGCTTTTACTAATGAAGAGTAGTTCGGTAGATACAGTTGGTGCAATTGAAAATTACGGGATTCCCCGTAATGTCTGGCGTACGGGAGTTTTAGTTTTCTTTGCATTCCTTGCCTGTTTTGGTATTTTTTTGAGCCTAACACGAGGAAGTATGAATATATCAGTTAGCGACATAATAAAAATTTTGCAGTCTCCTATAGATTCTTCCAGTAGTCAAATTGTTTGGAATATTCGTATGCCGCGTACTATTGTTGGAGCTTTAGTGGGGGTTAATTTGGCCTTATCAGGCGCGATTTTGCAGGCAATTATGCGTAACCCATTAGCTGACCCGCATATTATAGGAATTTCTTCCGGTGCCGGTTTAGCCGGTGTTACTATTATGATTTTATTCCCGGCTATGGAATATTTGATTACACCTGTTGCGTTTGTGGGAGCCATGGGAGCAGCGGTATGTATTTATATTATAGCGTGGAAAAACGGTATTAAGCCTGTGCGTGTTATTTTAGCAGGCGTAGCTGTTTCGGCTTTTTTAGGTTCAGGGATTTCCGGTTTAATGATTTTTTATAGTGATAGAGTGCATGGAGCTTTGCTATGGATGGTGGGTGGTTTGGCTGCTCGTAGTTGGCCACAAGTAACTATTATTTGGCCCTATGCGTTAGTTGGTTTTATTTTGGCTTTGTTAGGAGCACAATATTTAAATATTCTCCAATTAGGAGATGAAATGGCTAGTGGTTTGGGTATTAATGTAGAAGCTGTGCGTATTGCATTAACTGCAGTTGCGGCATTATTGGCTGCTAGTGCGGTTAGTGTGGTTGGTTTATTGGGTTTTGTAGGGCTTATTGTGCCCCATGCAGCTAGACTGTTAATCGGTTCGGACTATAGATTTTTATTGCCTGCTTCAGCGTTATTGGGTATAGGAGTAGTCACTTTGAGTGATACTTTCGCAAGGGTTATTTTTTCACCGATTGAACTACCGGTAGGAATTATCATGGCTTTTATTGGGGCACCTTTTTTCTTATTTTTACTAAGGAGGGAGCTCTAGTGAACATTCTTGACATAAAAAACATAACGGTTGAATTGTCTGACAAGGTTATTTTGCGAAATATGAATTTAAGTATTGTACAAGGCGAAGTTCTTTCTATAATAGGTCCCAACGGTTGTGGAAAAAGCACCTTGTTGAAAACTATAGCAAGGGTTATTCGTTGCAAAAGCGGTTCCGTTGAATTTGAAGGAACCAATGTACAGAGTTTTAGTCATAGACAATTTGCACAACGTTTAGCTATTTTAACCCAAGATCCGGAGGCACCTCCAGATCTTACGGTTTATGATTTAGTAAAGCTAGGTCGTTTCCCTTATCGTTCTTGGTATTCCGGTAACGCTAAGGAGGACGAAGAACAAGTTGCCTGGGCTCTAGCGCAGACCGGGATGGAACAGATGAAAGAAAGGCTTCTGGTTACCTTGTCAGGAGGAGAACGGCAAAGGGCTTGGATTGCCATGGCATTGGCACAAAGACCCAAGGTATTGTTATTAGATGAACCTACTACATATTTAGATATTTGTCATCAGCTGGAAGTCATGCAGTTACTAAGAAAATTAAACAGAGAATTGGGACTTACTGTAGTTATGGTGTTGCATGATTTGAATCATACCTTACAATATTCACAGCGGATTGCCGTCATAAAAGCAGGAGAAATTATTAGGGCTGGTGAACCGCAAGAAGTTATTAACGACACATTATTAAAAGATGTTTTTAGAGTAAAAGCTGATATATTTATGGCTAGTAACGGTATGCAGGCTATCTTACCAATTGATTTGATAAAACTATAATATCATAAGCTGGGTAGTAACTATGTGCAGAACGTTGGCTATAGACGGGACTTAGCTTGTGATATTTTTCGTGTTGACTTGCTTAATGTTAATGCATATAATTAACAGGTGAATTTTATGTTAATTTGTTAGCTTACTATTATTATAGGGGAAAAGTATAGTTTAATTCAAAATTAATGGGGGCAAAATCATGAAAAAGGATGTTCGGAAAAGTAAGACCTTATCTATTTTATTAACTTGTGCAACTATGGCTGGTTATAGTTCAACTTTTGTGGCAACAGCTCATGCGGCAGAGATGAAGGAGTTTTCATTGGATACCGTGGTAGTTACGGCTAGCAGGGTTCAGACCAACAAAGTTGATACTCCTGCCAATATTGATGTTATCACCAATGAAAAATTGAACACAAATAATTACGCAGATGCTGCAGATGCTTTGCGTGATGTACCGGGTGTAAATATTTTGTCCGCTGGTACAGGTGGCGTTAATATGGGACAAGATCAAATTTTGCTTAATGGTGATTCCAGAGTATTGGTCATGATTGACGGGCGGCGTGTTAACGTTGCAAGTACCGGAACTTACAGTTCATCTTGGTTACCTCCTATTAATGCCATAGAAAAAATAGAGGTTTTAAAGGGCAGTGGCTCTGCTTTGTATGGTACTGATGCAGTTGGCGGCGTAATCAATATTATTACTAAGTCAGGTACGAAAACCCAAGTTACTGCAAAAGTAGCCGGTGGTTCGTGGGGAACAGAGCAGTATGGTGTTTCGGCAAGTGGTTCTAACGAAAATGGTGTGGGCCTATTTGTGACGGCAAATAAAAATCGTCGCGGCAACTATTCCTATAAAAACCGAGCTACAGGTGACGTAAGTGAAATTGCTAATTCCTATTATGATTCAACAGGTGCCACTATAAAAATTGACAAAAAAATTGGCAAAGACAATAAGTTGACTTTAGCAGCGGAACACTTTTTATCAGTTGGGGGCTCGCCTTTTGGTACACCTGGGTATGTTAATACGGCCTCTGATAGTTATGAAAGACTCAATAACAATGTTTCACTGCGCTATGATTGGAATTTAGCTAAAGATAACGCTGGGTTTGTACAGGCCTATAAGAATTATCATCATGCTAATTTTTATAGTACTATTGTTGATAATGTTTCGGACTTTAATGAAGATAAATATGGCATTGAGGCACAACAAAACTGGAAATTGGCAGAAAATAATCATTTTACGGCCGGTATTGATTACTACGATACTAAGGTTACCAATAATTCTTTATATGAAAATGGGGATAATTCCGTAAATAATAAAGCTGTTTACATGGAAGATCGCTGGGGTTTTGCACCTTCCTGGCAGTTAAATAGCGGGTTGCGTTATGATAAGCATAGTACGGCAGGCGGGAAATTCACTCCTCATTTTGCTGTAAACAAGAAATTTAATGAGGATAGTAATGCTTATATTTCTTGGGGCAGAGTTTTTAACGCACCAAATACAGATACTTTATTCTGGTACCAACCGGGATATTCTATGTTTGGCAACCTTGATTTGAAGCCTGAAACAGGCAGTGTTTTAACTGTTGGTTTTAATACTAAGACGTCAGCTTCTACGTCAGTTAGTGCTAGCTATTTTAATAGTAAAATTGATGATGCTATAGATTGGGAATCCGATGCTAATTATCTTTATAAACCTGTAAATATTGATTCAGAGAAGAGACATGGTATTGAACTTGCTGTTAATCATAAGCTTAGCGATAATTGGAGTTTAAATGCCTCGTACACTTATTTGCATATAGAAAAAGATAAAGGCAGTGGGTTTGCTACTGATGGTGCAACAAAACCTAATGTTTATAGGGCTGGAGTCCGCTACAAAAATGCCAAGTGGATTGCTGACCTTACTCTACGTGCCGGCACAGGCCAAGACACAACCAGATATACCTCTAGCAGCTATGCAACTTTAGATTTAGGTGCACAATACAAAATCAACAAAAACATTAAGCTTTTTGCGCAACTTAATAATTTAAATAATGCTGCATATGAAGAAATGGCAAACTCTTATAATACTTGGACTAATTCTATAAACTGTTATTATCCTATGCCTTCACGAAATTTTGTGGTAGGTATGGAATATAATTTCTAGAATGTAAACATTTAAGAAACCGGTTAACACTAGATAACCGGTTTCTTTTTTTTGAAATATATTGACTTGCTTAATAGGAATGAATATAATTTAAGAGATAAATTTAATATTGGATAAAAGCGCTCTAAGGAGCATAAAAGATAAGTCGGTGTAAATCCGACGCGGTCACGCCACTGTAATGGTAAGTAGTCTCATAAAATCGCTTAATTTAAGTGATAGAAATTGACGAACCCAAAGCCAGAATAGCTGCTTTTATAAAAATTCTTGAGAATTGGCAAAAAACACCCAAATATAGAGGAAAGTTGTTGCCAAACTTACAACCTGCGAGAGACGGGGAGAGAATTTTGTGTGAGTCGTGTCTTGAACACCGGCTCTTAGGACACAATATTCAACCATCTTTCTTTAGAGAGGTGGTTTTTTTATTGGTTGATTTGGCTGGTGAGAAGGGGATAAGTATATGAAAATTGCTTTTTATGGCAAGGGTGGTATTGGTAAATCTACTACGGCGGCAAATGTTTCAGCTGCTTTTAGTCAAAAAGGGCACAAAGTATGCCAAATTGGGTGTGATCCTAAAAATGATTCGACTCGTTTACTTTTAGGCCATATCTGTAAGCAGACTGTGCTGGATACGGTGCGCGATAGCGAAGACGGTGAAGTAACGGCTGAACAAATAGTGCATGAGGGGTTTAATGGTATTAAGTGCGTAGAAGCCGGTGGACCGGAACCAGGGGTTGGTTGCGCAGGTAGGGGTATTATTGTTGCTTTGGAAAAACTAAATGCTCTTAACGTTATTCCGGAAGATTCCTTGGTATTGTATGATGTTTTAGGTGATGTTGTCTGTGGTGGGTTTGCCGTACCTATTCGCGAGGGTTACGCTACAGATATTTACATTGTATCATCAGGAGAATTAATGTCACTGTATGCTGCTAATAATATTGCAAAGGGCATCTGTCGTTTTGCCGGCCGCGGGAAAGCAAGGCTTGGAGGTATTATTGGCAATAGCCGTAACACAGTCAATGAAGAGAAATTATTAAAGGAATTTGCAGCACGGCTAAATACAAATCTCATTGCCTTTATTCCTAGAGATATAATTGTGAACCAAGCAGAAAATAAAAGACAGACGGTAATAGAGTTTGCGCCTACGTCTAATCAGGCAGAAGTGTATCGCCGACTTGCAGAGGATATAGAAAATAGCCAAAAATTAACAGTACCAACGCCTATGACATTTGAGGAGCTTGAGGAGCTGATTTCTAAGTATGCCGATTAAAACCAAAAGATTTATCATCAAAAAGCGTAGCTGCAGCTGCAGTATGCCAGGAGTCTGGCGAGCGGTAGGATATAGTAAAGGCGCTGTTGTTGTTTTTCATAGCCCTAAGGCCTGTGCTCATGTTGCACATACTATGGATATTAATGCTCATTTTCGTGGTATCGCTAGGGGAGAAAGAGAGCCTTATGGATATACGGCCCCTCTTATTTCTACTATGCTTACAGAAAAACATTCAATATTTGGTGGAGCTAAGCAATTGGAAAATTGTTTAGACTTTGTAGTAAAGCGCTATAAGCCACAATACATCGTTATTGCTAATTCTTGCGTAGTTGGCGTTATCGGTGATGACGTGGCAGCTGTTGCTGCGGGCGCAGAAGAAAAACATAATTTACCAATTATTACCTTACCTTGTTATGGTTTTTTGGATGGAGAGTATTATGCGGGTTATTATGGAGTAGCGGAAGCCTTGGTAGAGCGGTTTTTGGTCGGAGGCTTACCCAAGGTTCAAGATAGCGTTATTTTATTGGGAGATAACGGTGGCCCCAATGGGGAATATGCCGTAGAAGTAAAACGTTTGCTGGCCTATTTTGATTTGCAGGTAATTGGACAATTTCCCGGATATGTAGCTTATGATGATATGAATCAAGTTACAACGGCAGCTCTCAGCGTAGTTTTAGGAGGGCGAACTCAGGCAAATGACTCACTGCTAAAGATAGCAAAAAAGTTGGAAGAAAAATTCGCAATTCCTTATTATGGCGGGGTATATCCTTTAGGATGGCAGGGAACGAGGGAATGGCTTGCCGACTTGGGAAGAAAGCTGCATAAAGAAGAGTCTGCCCAAAAGGCAATAGCCGAACAGAAAGAACGGCTTGAGAGAGTTTTAGTAGACGCTAAAGAAAAATTGCGCGGCAAAAAGGTAGCTGTATGTATTGGTAGACAACTAGAATACTTTAGGCCGGAGTGGGTTATGGAGATACTGAAATTAATTGAAATTAATCAGCTTGGCATTGTTCTTCTAGATAGCTATATGCCCAAGGACAGAGCTAGTATGGAACAAGCAATAAAAAGCTGCACAAATATTAATATTTTTAATCAATTAGAGGGTGCGAAAGTAGTAGAAGCCGCAGATATTATTTTGACAACTCATGAACTAGAGGCCTATAATGCCAGACAATTGTTTTTACCTATGTTGCCAACAGTTGGTGTTACGGGTATGATAAAGTTAATAAAAAATATTATAAAAATCGCTTATAGACATGGTGATAAGGGAGGCATTGTTTATGGCTAAGGCAGAACAATGGGGTAATATTTGCAACCGTGTCAATACCTGCGCTTTAACGGGGGCGGCAGCATTTTTTGCTGGAATTCCGGGAGCAGAGATTATAAATAATGGACCTTTGTGGTGTTATTTTTATGCCTTGCGTTATTTAGAAAGAGCAAAGTCAGATATTGGTAAATTCTATCATGGCACTCAGCCTGATAATAATTCCGTGATTTATGGAACAGAGCAATTTTTATTGGATGAATTGGAATTGCGCAAAAAAAACTCTGCCGCGTCTATTATGCTCATTGAAAATAGTTGTTCGGTAAGTCTTATTGGTGACGATATTGCAGGTATTGCCCGCAAAGCAAAAATGCCCTGCCCTGTAGTTTGTTTTGATAGCGGCGGTTTATTAGGAACATTTTGCAGAGGTTATAGTTTGGTAGGAGTTAAGTGCTTGCAAGAGCTAATACCAAGCAAAAAAGTACCCAAGCGAGTTGGCCGTGTAAATATTTTAGGAATGAGTTTAGGTTATCTTAATGATGATAATGATTTGGCAGAAGTTAAAAGAATCCTTGTTATGGCAGGGTATGAAATAGGGGTTTGTTTAGGTGATGGCGCTACAGTAGAAGAAATAATGAATTTATCTGCTGCGGAGTTCAATTTGGTTATGCACGAAGAATTGGGACTGGACATAGCAAAATTTTTGCAGGAAGAATATGCAATGCCCTATGTGAGCAACGGAGTGCCATATGGCTTAGAAGGAACTTTGAATTGGTTAAAAGCCTTACCGGGATATACATTGAAACAAGAAATATCTGAAGAAGTGGAAAAATACCGCAATAAGCTTTTTGCTGCAACTAATGAAATGCGCCTAGTTTGGGGTGAGCTGTGGTATGATAATATAATAGTTTCAGGACCGTCAACCATGGCATTTTCGTTAGCTGAGGCTTTGCGTAGAGAATGGGTTGATACAGGTAAACTTACGGCAATTTTGCAGGACGTGCCGATTAATAAGAAGAACTCTAGGGAAATAGATGAAATTTTGCTTCCTGCAGAGAATATGAAAGAAGTAGAGACCGCACTTATGAGCTTTAATAGGGGATTACTAATGGGAAGCAGCAGCGAAACTGTAATTTTGCAACGGAATAAACACGCTGAAAACGTGCAAATCTGCAATATTTCCTATCCTATTGTTGATGAACTGCTTATAACTTCGGAGCCATTTATGGGTTTTAGGGGAGCAGCACATATGTTGCAAAGATTGTGGAATGGCAGCATCGCCATGAAAGTTAACAGATGAAGTTATGAGAAAAATTATTTTGTTTTTAGCACTGCTGTGTTTTTTTATAAGTGGTTGCAGCGTGGAAAAAAATACAGAGAAAAATTTAACTAATACCTATACTGTATTGGATGATAGCGGAGCTAGTGTTACTTTGCAGAGGAAGCCACAACGTATAGTTTCGTTAACTTATGGTACGGATGAAATACTAGCCGAGTTAGTAGATTTAAAAACAATAGCGGCCTTTAGTCATTGGGCTGATGACCCTCAGTTGTCTTTTTTAAATAAGGAGCAATTACGGGCGGTAAAAAAACGTTCTAGCGAAAATGTTGAAGCAGTTTTAAAATTAAAACCGGATTTAGTATTAGCTTCGACTGCTACAGCACCGGGGTTAGTTAAATCCCTGAGAGATATGGGTATACCTGTTTATATTGCCAGAAGTCCTAAAACTTATGAGCAAATGAAAGAAAAAATTATGGGAATAGCTAACCTTGTCCAAGAAGCAGGCAGAGGGCAGGAAATATTAAAAAAAATGGATAGTGATTTAGCGGAAACGGAAAAACATTTATCACGTATAACGACTTCCAAACAAAAGGTAGCCATGCTTTTTTACTTTGGAGGAGTTTCCGGTCGTAAGGGTAATTTGGTGGATGAAATGCTAAAAATGGCACATATTAGAAATGGCGCGGCTGAATTAGGTATGGGCATTGGCAGTAATAATATTTCTAAAGAACAGGTAGTAGAAAAGAACCCGGATGTATTTTTTATCCCGGCATGGAATTTTGGACATGAGGATAATAATGTAGAAAAATATAAGCAGGAGATACTCACAGATCCGGCTTTTAAGAATGTAAAAGCTATTAAGGATAACAAAGTTATAGCCATTGGTGAGAATTATCGCAACGTAGCTTCACAACATATAGTGGAAAGTATTAGGGCTTTTGCGAAGGCCGTATATCCTTAATGTTTCTAAAAAGGGGAAATATTAATGAGAAAAAATGCCGTTAAGGTAATTGTATTACTGATAGGATTATTGCTTATTGTTATGTGTATATCTCTAGCATGGGGTCAGATTGATATTCCGCTTCATAGCACACTTTCAGTAGTTGCTGAGCAATTGGGGTTACCGGGAAATTGGCAGCCTGAGTTTACGCAGGAACAAAAAGCAGTGCTCTGGTTCATTCGCATGCCCAGAACTTTGGTGGGAGTTCTGGTAGGTGCGGCCTTAGGTGTTGCTGGCGCAGTAATGCAGGGAGTATTTAGTAATCCTCTGGCAGATCCCGGAATAGTAGGGGTTTCCTCAGGCGCAGCTACAGGGGCCGTAGTTTCTATTGCTCTGGGCGTTTCTGCACAGAGTATGTTCTATATGCCTATGTTTGCTTTTGTGGGAGCGATTTGTGCTGTTTCTATTACTGTTTTTCTAGCTATGAGGCATGGGAAAATACCGGTTATGACATTATTACTTTCAGGTGTTGCTGTAAGTATGCTTCTAGGGGCGTTGACTTCAGGAATATTAACTTTTATGAATGAACAGAAATTGCAGCAATATTTATTTTGGATGGTTGGCGGCTTAGATTATCGGCGCTGGGAACATGTTTATTTAGCTTTGGGACCAATAGTTTTAGGTATTTTCATCATGTTACTTTTAGCAAGACATTTAAATGTTTTGGTGTTGGGTGAAACAGAGGCCAAGGCAGTAGGAATGGCAGTAGTGCCTTTTAGATTGTTTTTACTTTTTGTAGCGGCGATGACAACTGCCACGGCAGTATGCGTAAGCGGGAATATTGGGTTTGTAGGACTTGTAGTGCCACATATGATGCGCATGTTAATAGGCCCTGATCACAGAGTGCTATTACCGGCCAGTGCCTTAGCCGGAGCTATATTTCTTGTGCTTTGCGATACCTTAGGCAGGTTAGTTATACCACCGGCAGAAGTAAGAGTGGGAATTATGACAGCTCTTTTAGGTACGCCATACTTCTTGTATCTTTTGCGCCGTATTAAAAACCCAACATAAATATAATGCTAAGGAAAAATTGAAAGGAGACAATAATGGGAAAAATACTGTTTTTAACTAATATTGAAAGAAACTTTTATATGATGAACAGGGCTAAAGAAAAACTTGTGGAACAAGGTATTTTATCCAAAGATTGTCTTTGTCGGCAAATTAATGAGGGAACGCCTTGGGGAGTAGAATGGGAAAAAACTCTAAGTAAATACGACGTAGTTGTAGTGAAATGGATGGGAACGGGAATGGATACTCCATTTTTACGCAAAGTCGCTGCATATTTAGAACGAAAAAAAATTACTAGTCTTTTAATAATGGCTGATGGTGATGGGGAAAATAAAAATTATGGATTTTCTCAAGAAGAAATTTTGTTTTTGAAAAAATACCTTTTTTATGGTGGATTAGCAAATTATAAAAATTTATGGCTGTGGCTAGATAGTCATTTTTGTGGTAGTGGCGATGAGTTTGACGAGCCTAACCCACAATTTTGGGCAGGTATATATCATCCCAGAGCTCCTAAAGTGTATGAAGATGTGGAAAGCTACTATAAGAATTTTTGTAAGAAAGACAGGCCTACTATCGGTGTAACATTTTATCGGGAGGACTGGATTTGGGAAGACTTAGAATATCAAGGACAGCTTATTCGTGAAATTGAGAAGCAAGGAATGAATGTAATTTGTGTATTTACTAATGGCATGCCTTCTACAGAATTGGGAATGCTTAGTCTAGTAGATATTTTTAATAAATACTTCTGCCGGGGGGGAAAACCTCTAGTAGACGTTTATATTAATACAATGAAATTTTCACTTACGGTGGCACGCTCCATGACTTTAGATTATCTAAGAGAGTGGAATGTACCTGTATTGCAGGCATATACGGTATTGGCGGAGTACGATGAATGGAAGAAAAATCTTGAAGGCATGAATGCCATGGAAATTTCTATTAGTATAACGCTGCCGGAATTTGATGGGGCCCTTCATTCCGTACCTATCGCCGCTAAAAGCAGAGATATTGATGGAAACTTGCAGTACACACCAATTTTTGAGCGGATTAACCGTTTGGTGAGTAAGGCCAAAAAATGGACAGTTCTACGTAGAAAACCAAACAGCGAGAAAAAAATTGCTATTGTTTTTCATAATTTCCCTGCTAAAAATTCTAATATAGGCAGTGCCGTTGGTTTGGATACACCGGAGAGCATTCGTCTTGTGCTTGCCAGCATGCAAGAACATGGTTATGTTGTAGACAGTATCCCGGCAGATGGTAAGGCATTTATGGAAGAATTAATTAATAATGCTACAAATGATAGGAAATATATCACGGAGAAACAAATTGCCAATGCACAGAAAATGACGTCGGCTGAATATAAAATGTTTTTTAATGCATTACCTGAGCAAAATAAAGACCAGTTGGTAAAGGATTGGGGAGAAGCTCCGGGAAATATTTTTGTTTACGATGATAACCTTTTGGTACCGGGGACCTTGAAGGGCAATGTATTTGTAACGGTACAGCCACCTCGCGGTTTTGGAGAAGACCCTGATAAGATTCTACACTCTCCATTTTGCGCACCTACCCATCACTACTTAGGCTATTATCATTGGGTGAGAGACATTTGGAAGGCTGACGCTGTAGTACATGTGGGTACTCATGGTTCTTTGGAATGGCTTCCGGGTAAAAACGCAGGATTGGATTGTACCTGCTATCCTGACTTAGCTTTGGGCGATTTGCCAAATATTTATCCCTACTTAATAAGCATCGTAGGTGAAGGTATTCAGGCTAAACGGCGCGGGGCTTCTTGCTTAATAGGTCATTTGCCGGCACCTATGACACATTCAGGCATGTATGACGAGTTAGAAGAATTAGAAAAGTTATTGGAAGAGTACGCTCATTTTAAAACGAATAAGCAGGAAAGTTTAGATAAAATACAAGCATTAATTATAGCTAAAGCTACAGAAGCAAACTTGGCGGCCGAAGTCAGCCCTAATCAAGACTTTGATGATTATACTATGCAACTGCATACCTATTTGACCGATATTAAAAATATGCAAATTCATAATGGGTTACATATTTTAGGTGCGCCGCCTGCAGGGGAGATGCAAATAGAGTATTTATTAGCGTTGCTGCGCATGGATAACGGTGAAGTACCTTCTTTAACACAAACCTTGTCTGCAAATTATGGGTTTGATTATTATGAACTGGCTGAAAACGGTGGCAAACTCTTAGAAGATGGTAGTATGACCTATAGTGCTCTTACAGATAAAATCAGGCAAGATGGCATTGCTGTTTTGACAGAACTAGCTAAAACGGGATTTACTGTTTGGGGCATAGAACCAGTTATGCAATTACCATTATTAGCTAATGCTTCTGAAAATATATGCGAAAAGATACGCAAGATATGTAATTATGTTTGTACTACATTGGTGCCTAATTTAGAAAAGACGGTGCAGGAATCTACAAATCTTCTGCGGGCATTGGATGGTGAATACGTAGAACCGGGACCTGCAGGCGCGCCAACTTCCGGTGGTGCGGATATTTTGCCAACGGGACGTAATTTTTATGGCGTGGATCCCAGAAATTTACCAACGCCTACGGCTTGGGAGCTTGGCGTGGAATTAAGCAATCAGGTTATTAATCGTTTTATTGAAGAGGAAGGGCATTATCCTGAGAGTGTAGGTATTGTATTATGGTCCGGTGCTAATATGCGCAGCCATGGCCAGTGCTTGGCAGAATTTATGTACCTATTGGGTGTACGGCCTATTTGGCAAAAGAGCAGCAGAAGAGTAACCGGCATAGAAATAATTAGTTTAGAGGAATTAAAAAGACCGCGTGTAGATGTGACGGCCAGAATAAGTGGGTTGTTCAGAGATAGTATGCCAGGGGCTATTGAGTGGTTGGATAGAGCTGTGCGTCTAGTAGCAGAGCAAGATGAGCCAACAGATTTGAACTTTGTGCGCAAGCATTTTTTAGAAGAAGCAAAAGAACTGGAAGAGCAAGGGATTTCTCACGAAGAAGCCTGGCAAGAAGTTGGTTTTAGAGTTTTTGGAGATGAATTGGGTGTTTATGGTGCAGGTGTTGCAGCTCTTTTAGAGACAAAAAATTGGGAGAACATTGGTGATATTGCCGATGTTTATGTGCGTTGGGGTGGGCATGCCTATGGTGGTAAGACCAGAGGCAAGTTCATGCCGGAGCGTTTCCGTAAACGCATGGGCAGTTTGGATATTACGATTAAAAACGAGGATAATGTGGAAACAAATATGTTAAGTTCAGACGACTATAACGCTTATCATGGTGGTATGATTGCGGCTGTACGAAGTATTAAGGGCAGTGCTCCAAGAGCTTATTGCGGGGATACCACTGACAGGTCTAAAGTTATGTTGCGCAGCGTACAGGAAGAAACAAAAAGAATATTTAGAGGAGAAGCCATTAATCCTAAATTTATTGAAGGCATGATGAAACACGGTTATAAAGGAGCAGCAGATTTGGCTAATTATGTGGCTCATAGTTATCAGTGGGATGCTACCAGCAGTGTTATGGAAGATTGGATGTATGAAAAATATGCGGAAAAGTATGCTTTCGATCCGAAGGTGCAAAAATGGATGAAAGAAATGAATCCCTACGCCTTACAGCGTATTGCAGAGGTTTTATTAGAAGCAGAACAAAGAGGATTGTGGGCAGCTAAGCCTGAAACCAAGTTACAGCTGCAAAAAATATATCTTTCTATCGAAGGAGAATTAGAAGAACGTGGCGATGCATAAAAATAAAATTAAAATGTTAATACTAAGTTTAACAGGAAAGTGCAATTTTGCCTGTGAATATTGCTACGCCTCGGAACACAATAAGGAAATGATGACTGCGGAAACGGCCAAAAAAGCTATAGACTTAGCTGCTGCCGATGGAGATACTTTCACCTTGCAGTTAAGTGGTGGCGAACCTTTATTGAATTTTGCCTGCATCAAGGAAATAACTGCCTATGTAGAAGAAAAAAAGCTCCCTGCTATTTTACAGATTCAAACTAATGGATCCTTAATTACGGATGAGATAGCGAAATTTTTATTTGCACACAAAATTGCCATAGGAGTTAGCTTAGACGGACGTCCAGGTGTAAATAATAAATTGCGTAAATTTCCTGATGGAGAAGGTACCACGAATGCGGTACTTAAGGGTATAGATATTTTAAAACGTAATAATATTGCAATTGGAATTACCTGCGTTGTTACAGATACTAATGTTCAAGATTTAGTTAGTGTTGTGGAAATGGCTTATTATTTAGGGAATGTAAGGAGAATTGGTATTGATTTATTGCGTGGGCAAGGACGTGGAGCAAAGCTAAATCCTCCTGCAGCGAAAGACGTAAAAAAAGGCATTGAAGAAGCATATAGTTTGGCAGAAAAAATGAAAATAGCGCTGCATTTACCTATTTATTTTTCTCAAATTGAGCGTGTTAAGATTTTGCAAAAAGGCGGAAACTATAATTTTGGGCATTGTTATGCCATGAATGGTGAAGCGGCATTCGTTGATGCAAAAGGTGATATTTATGCCTGCTCATCACTTGTGGGAGATAAAGATTTTTATCTTGGTAATGTAGATACAGGGATAGATCTACAACTGCGTTATAATATAAAGACTAGAATTTGCGAAGCCATGCATTTTTGTACAGCTTGCCGAGACTTTAAATTTTGTGGCGGTGGTTGTTTTGCCCGTTGGTATGGGACAGGGCAAAGGACACAATATTTGGGTGAGTGCGCATTAAAGCGGACCTCGATTGCATGGGCAACAGGAACTAACAATGGAGATAAAAAATGAAACTATTAGCTACGACTAGCATGGGGGATAAAGTATATAAGTATGAAAAAAGCATAGTAGTTTTTTTTAATGCTGAGCGTAAAGTGCTGAGTACTTCTATTTATAATGGGGGTTATCATGAGGACTTTTTAGGGGTGTTTAATAACGACGGAACTCAAGGGGCAGGAATGCCTTGTAAAATGTTAGCGGATAATTATGGGGAGCATATGCATGTTTTAGCTAATAAATTGGGGTTAAACCCGGAAAAAGTTACAGGGATGGTCACTGCCGCAAGCATGGATAATGTGGCTATACGTTCTTTGACCTATGAAGAGTTAACGGTAACTGCTATTGTAACCGGAGGAATAGAAACCAATGGGGGACGGGTAGGTGATCCCAGCGATTATTATAAACCCTTGGAAAAACCTTATAAATTGGGAACGATTAATATAATTTTATTACTTGATTCTGATATGCCGGCAGGAACACTTACACGGGCATTGGTTACTTGTACAGAGGCTAAGACGGCTGCAATTCAAGAACTTATGGCAGGCAGCAATTATTCTACGGGAATTGCAACCGGATCAGGGACAGATCAAACAATAATTGTAGCCAACACTACCAGTGAACTGTATTTGGAAGGCAGCGGAAAACACTCTAAAATGGGGGAACTTATTGGCAAAGTCGTCATGGCTGCTGTTAAAGAGGCTTTGGAAAAACAGACAGGATTATGCCCGAAGTTTCAACATGATTCGTTGCAAAGGATAAAAAGATTTGGCGTGGATGAAACAAGTATCTGGAATAAGTACTTAACTAATGGTGGGAGGGCTATTAAACCGGAATTTCTTATTAAGCTTACCCAAATAGCAAAAAAAGACAGTATAGTGACCATAACATCTTTATATGTGCATTTATTGGATCAGTTTTTGTGGAAACTGCTGGGAGAAGAAGAAATCGTAGTTGAAGCAAATTATCTGTTAGCGCGAATGGCTGCTGAGTTGCAGGTTGAAGCAGTGCAAGTGACGAGGGTAACTGTTTCTGAGTTTAATAATGCTTGGGAAAAATTAGTTATCAGTGCTATTTAAAAAAGGTGTTGACTCTCTACTGGGTATATAGTCTATTATGAAGTTAGGTTAAGTTAACCAATAATTTCAAGAGGTGATATTATGACACATCCAAAGTATGAATTACCAAAGACTCCCCATGCAGAGTATCGTTACAAAATGGCTATGAAACATGTAGAAGCGGCAAAAGCAGCCGGCAAATCTTCTGAAGAAATTCATGAAATATTTAATAAGGTAATGAATTATGACCTTGATAACTTGCCAACAGATGAAGCACACAAGAAGTATGCCAGTGCAGTAAAGCATGCTAAACTTGCTTTAGCTGATGGGAAATCTTCGGAAGAAGCTCATGAAATTTTCAGAAAAGTATTGGAATCTACAGGAGATGGGCACTGCCACAAGTAATTTAATAAGCGTACATACAAAGCCCCTTAAAGAAAAATAATTCTTTAAGGGGCTTTGTTTTATTTAACTTGAATTTCCAGTCTGGCAATGTATTTTTCCGGATTATCCGTTGTCCAATAGTTGCGTAGCTGACATATATAACAATCGCTCATGGGTGTCAATTTTTTTTCTTTTATAAATAAAAGGAGTTCTTTAATAAATACGGCATATTTTTGATGCCCGGCATCAGTAGTTAGCAAAACCGCATAATTGCCCGCAGATTTAATATGGCTGAAGGAATATTCTTCGGCATAATTAATCCTAGTGTAAATGTAGTTAGCAAAACTGATAGTTCCTTTTTCGTAATTTTCCTTGGTGAAAATATAACCGTTAATATGCTCAGTGAAAATTTCATTAGTGGTAAAAGGGGCATTATGTGCAGCAACAACGGTAATTTGTTCTTTCATAGTTTTATTGCTGTCTAGAGCTGTGGATACATAATATTCTTCGGGGCACTCTTCAAGGGAAAAAGTTTTGTTAAGAATTTTATCAGTCTGTTTCATGCGGTTAGAACGTTTAATAAGGTTAGCCATATTTTGTTTTAGAAGCTCTATTTGTAAATCATATTCTAAGATTTTATCATCTAACAGTTTTTCCAAATCAAGGGAGTTGCGATGCTCCACATAGTTTTTAATGGTTTTAAGAGGAATACCTAGTTTGCGCAAAGTTATTATTATCTCGAAAATATAATATTGGTCCATGGTATAGTAACGATAGCCGTTATCAGCAATCATATTAGGAACAAAGATATTGTTTCTTTCGTAATAAAAAAGCGTTTGTTTAGAAATACCAAAAAGATTTGCAAACTCACCAATAGTAAAGGTTTTATCTTTTGACATATAGTCACCAACTAACTAATGTTATTTTACCATTTATTATACACGAATTTAATTGAATTAATAATTTTTATGAAAAAAATACAAAAAACAATTATGTGAAGTAAGTAAAATAATTCAAATAGGTTTGCAGATTAAATCGTCCTAAACCTTTAATGATACTCATTCCTTATTGACGGAACATATTATAGGGTGTTATAATAATCAACAGAATTTAATAGTTAATTAAGTGCTTTTAGGAGCTTAATTTGGGAAGTCGGTGAAATTCCGACACGGTCACGCCACTGTAATAGCATTTCAATGCTTAAGTCAGAACACTACTTAATTACGAGACTGAAATATTCGCGAGAGACGAAGGATTCAGGGCCGTTCCCATTTGGGACTGCGTTGATCTTTTCGTTTACATGCGAGAAGGTCTTATTTTTTTTGTATGAAAACAATAATTTGGGAGGCAACAAGATGAGCTTTTTTGACGCAGGGATTTCATATTTTCAAAAGGGTGGGTATGTAATGTATCCACTACTTCTATGCTCTATAGCGGCTATCGTAATTGCTATAGAGAGGTTTATTTATTATCGCGGTGCCGATTCGGGCGAGGAGTTTGCTGACGAACTTATGCAGCTTTTAGATGAAAAAAAATGGGATGATGCCTATAATTTGGCGCTTAATACCAAAGGTGAAGCTGCCAAAGTTGCTGCTGCAGCTATGGACAGAGGAATGGAAAAACCTGAGAGGATTGAAACCTTTGCCGGTAATCAAGCGGAAAGGGCTTTGGACCGCATGGAGCAGTATTTACCATATTTGGGAGTTATTATCATGTTATCGCCTACTTTGGGTCTTTTGGGTACTATTACGGGAATGATGAGTTCTTTTAATGCTTTAGATATGCGCGTTTCTAATCCCATGGCTGTTACGGCAGGTATTGCTGAAGCTTTAATTACCACTGTATTTGGCTTATGTATTTCCGTTGTTGCTATCTGTATTCATACTTATTTTGGACAAAAACTAAAACGCATGACCGTAGATATAGAAGAGTCAACTAACGCCATTATTGATGCTACAGGTGATCGCTGGAGATAAGAACTTTTATAATCGGAAGGAACTGAGAGTATGATTAAATTAAAAAAAAGGAATACGACACGAGCACCTGAAATAATGCTGAGTCCTATGATAGATATGAGTTTCTTATTGCTGGTATTTTTCATTTTCAGCACTATGTACATGAGTGAGATTAAGACAATACCAATTAATATGCCGGTAGCTCAAAATGCCGCTATGGATACCAAGGGAAATTTTAATGTGACGGTCAAGGCCGATGGTTCTGTTTGGCTAGATGACAAAAAAGCTGATGTTGGTGCATTAGTTATGCAGGCTGCTATTGAGCAAAAGCGTAACCCAAAATTTGCTGTAATTATACGTGGAGACAAAGATGTAAATTATAATAATATTATCTCTTTACTAGATAAACTAAAAGGCGCAAATGTTACAAGAGTAGGCCTGGCAACAGATGTTGGTGAAGCGAAATGAAGAAAGGCAAGCGTTTTACAACCGGATTTTTGGGTTCGGTTATTTTTCATATTTTAATATTACTATTTTTTGGAATATCCCTATGCTTTTATAATGCACACGTACCAAAGGCTGGGGATAAAATCGTTGAGGTGAGCCTGGTTAGTGGTGGTGGAGGTCAGAAGGCTGGAGGACAAGTAACAGTTGCGCAAAGTTCCTTTAAAGAACACGTGAAGCCGATACCGACAATTCGTACGGATGATATAGTAGAACATAAAGAAGATGCTAAAGAACAGATAATGCCTGCTGTACAAGAAAGCGAGATGCCACAACCACAAAGTCCTGTTAATAGTACGGGAACAGCAAATGCTAATAGTGTAGGCAATGATAACGGTAGTGGAGGAAGCGGTAGTGGCAGCGGCGGTGGTGATGGTAATGGACAAGGCCTCGGTCAAGGAGATAATACAGGAGCAGGAGAACCGGTACAGCCACCACGTTTAATTTCCAGAGTACAACCGGACTACCCTTCTTCCGCACGGCAAAATAGTGTGGAAGGTACTACATATGTTCGCTTACTTGTAAGTGCCGGTGGTGATGTAGAGTCAGTTTCCGTTTCAAATTCCTCAGGGTCAGGGGCTCTTGATTCTGCTGCTGTTGATGCAGCATATCAGTGGGAGTTTGTTCCCGCAAAAGATGAACGAGGTAGAGCAGTTCGTTGTTACGTGAGTCTGCCTATTGCTTTTAGATTACGGTAGTACGCTAACTTTGAAAACTAAATAAATAATTAAGTGCTCTAAAAGCTTAATAGAGAAATCGGTTAGAATCCGATACGGTCACGCCACTGTAATAGCATTCATATGCTTAAGTCAGATCACTGCTTAATTATTAGACTGGTGAATCCGCGAGAGACGGGGTATTCAGGGTAATCTATATGGTGATTATTTTGACCTTTTTGCTTTTCCGGCGAAAGGGTCTTTTATTTTGGGTACATATAGCTGGAGTATTATACGGCCTTGCAAGATAGGGTATTGAGAAAAAGCTATGTTGCTATATAAATTTTATTTGTAAAGGGGTAGTGAGATGAGGAAAGAACGAAGAATTAACGCTATGATGGTCATGGCAATTACAGGTACATTGATGATGGGGGCAACAGCTTTTGCAGCAGAAGCAGGAATAAGTGAATACTCTTTGGACCAAGTAATTGTAACTGCTACACGTTATGAGAAAAGAGATGTAGATGTCCCAGCTTCTACTGTAATTATTACTAGTGAAAAAATAAAAGAAATGGGCGCAACTACTGCTGCAGCTGCCCTTGAAAAAACTAATGGCATGGCGTATAAATCATTTGGACCATTGGGTGCTTCTATGGGCACAATGATCAATGAAGCTAATATTCGTGGTGTGGATAATGGCACCTTGGTAATGGTTAATGGTAATCCTATCTCTTGGCGTGGTAAGTACAATTTGGATGCTATTCCTGCTGACAGTATTGAACGGATAGAGATAGTTAAAGGCGGAGGCTCCGTATTATATGGCAGCGAAGCCATGGCCGGTGTCATTAATATAATAACCAAAAAAGGTGCGAGTAATACCGCTACAGTTGGATTTGGTAATTACGGGCAACAATATTATAAGACAAGTGTAGGTAATGAAAAACTGGGCGTTAATGCCAGTTGGGAAAAATTTCCTAATACAGTTGAAGGTTTAGGTTATGGTGACGTTAATTATACAAAGCTTAATGGCGAAACGCGTACTGATATCAAAGACGTAGAAAAAAAGAACATGGGTGTAAATTATAATATAAATGACAATTTGAATTTCATGTACAACTACTATGAAACCACAGCCAATTATTTGCGCTATGTTTCCGATATTACAAGCACTACCTCCGGCGTCCAGGTTGGAGATCAATTCAATGGACGTGAATACACAACTAAACAACATGTAGCACAATTAAATTATGATGACCATAATATTAAAGCCAGTACATATTTTAATACTGGTACGGTTGAATCAGCAGGACCTACTTACATTACTTCCAAAGGTGCAAAGGAAACAAGCTGGTACAATACAAGAGAGAAAAACACTACTTATGGTGCTGATGTACAAAAGAATTGGCAAATAAATAGCAAGGCAAAAGCAATTTTGGGTGCCTCTTATAAAAATGAAAATTATATGAGTCTTTATGCTGGTTCAACAAGTACAGCAAAAGAATATTCTAGAGATAACTGGGGCATTTATAGTCAATGGGAACAGGCTTTTAATGAAAAAAATACTGGAATAGTAAGCATGCGTGAGACATGGACAACAAAAGCAGACGGTGATAATAACTATAATAATTTTAGTGCTGCCGGCCAATTTATTCATAAGCTGGATGAAGCAAATAATATTTATGCCAGTGTTGGTCAATCTTTTATTATGCCAACCTTTGCACAAATGTACGGAGCAAGCAGTTCTGCAATCCCCAATCCCGGATTAAAACCTCAAACCGGTATCAACTATGAAATCGGTTGGAAGAAAATCGCCGGCAACCATAGTTGGAAAGCTGCTATTTTCCATATAGACATTAAAGATAATATTACAGCCACTTGGAACTCAGGTAAAGCGGAGTACAAATATGTAAATGAAGACTTTAAAAATACAGGTATTGAACTTTCCTGCGATATAAAAACAAATAGCCCGTTCTCATATAATTATGGCGTAACCTATCAAAATCCTCAGGCCAAAAGTGATAAAAAGGGTTATTGGGACAGCAAATTTGGACGTATACAATTAACGGGCGGCATTACTTATAAAAAGGATAAATGGACATCGTCCTTGTCAGGGTCTTATTTGGCGGCTAGAGTAGCTACCCCGAGTTCTACAGAATCATATGATATGAAGCCATATTTATTGACTACATTAAACACAGTATATAGTCCTGATAAAAAATCAGACATTACATTGACCATTGATAATGTACTTGATCGTTCAGATAACCTTAGTCATTCAGGTAGCATGTATCTTTCCACACCAATTAATTTCTTGTTGAGTTATACATATAAATTCTAATTTATTTATAGCGGGGAGCTGCAAGGCTCCCTGTTATTTATGTTTATTAGTGATTATATTTATTACGTCTATTATGGTATTTTAAAAGAGTTCGTTATTTTACCATTAAATTAAGGGAATAATACTGCTTTGTATGTACAAATATTAAAATCTTACAAATAAAAGGGAGATTGAATAAAATGAGTAGGAATATTAGGTGTTTGATGGTCATATCAATAATGGGGATGGGTGTACTGGGGGGAACAGTACAGGCGGCAGAAAATAAAGTAGCTGAATATGTGCTAGATCCTATGATGGTAACAGCTCAAAGAGTAGAAAAAAGTGATTTAGAAACACCTGCTGCCGTAGAAGTGTTGACAAATGAGCAGTTGGTTGCTACCGGTGCTCATAATATTCAGGAAGCACTTAAATTTGCCGTTGGTATTTCCTATCAAGCACAGGGTCCTAAGGGAATTTCCCAGGGAACAATGAATAGCAAGATTGTTATTCGTGGTGTAGAAAAGGGCACATTAGTATTGATTGATGGTGTTCCATTAAACCAAAGTGGCCGTTATAATCTTGATAATATTGCTACAGAAATAGTTGAAAAAGTGGAAATTGTGCGGGGTGGTGGTTCTGTACTTTATGGTTCCGAAGCGACTGGCGGCGTTATTAATATTATCACTAAAGGGACGCGTAAAAATAGCATTAGTACCAGTTTCGGAAATTATGGACAGCAAAATCATACTATTAATATGCAGGCAGGAAAACTCGGTTTTAGCTATGCCTATGATAAACTAGGGCAAGTGGATAATATTTCTGACCCAGCGGGTGGTAAGCCTGTTGGTAATTTTTATAATGTGACTCGCAACGAAAATAACAACTTTAATGTTCGCTATAATTTCAATGATGAGCTGTACCTAACCCATACATACAATCAAAGTAATGCACACTATGTGTATGAATATGAACCACAAAACAATGCCGTAAATAAGGATGTTATATATACTGTTAAGGAACACATGACGCAATTGCATTTTGATAATAAGGATATAAAGGCAACGTTATCTTATACAAATAGAGAACAAAATAATTATTCAAAGGCAAATAAAAAAGTAGGATCTATATATTATCCAAAGTTATATAGTATTGAAAATGCTGGCTATAATGATAAAACAGTGGCATTAGACGTTCAAAAAAATTGGAAATTCAAGAAAAACTTTGCTATATTAGGCTTTAATGTGCAAAAGGATGATTGTGAATACGACCAAAATAAATTAACTGTGTCAACTAATAAGCTCGTTACTAGTAATAGGGATTTTAGCCGTAATATGTATTCTGTTTATGGTCAATATAACTATGCACTAAATGATGCGTCAAATTTAGCTTTCAGTGCTCGTGAAACATGGACAAGCGGCACGGAAGCCGAAGGATTTTCGGGCCAGAATTACAATAAATTTACTCCGGAAATCGAATATTTATATAAAATAAATGAAACAACGAGTGCATATGCTAAGGCAGGACAGTCGTTTATGATGCCAACGTTTACACAGATTTTTGGCTCGGGTAATATTGTAGGTTCAGGAGATCTAAAACCACAAGAAGGAAATCATTATGAAATAGGGTTAAAGAGAAACGTTAACAATCACGCTTGGCGTTTAGCGTTATACAATTACAAAATTGACAATAGTATTGAATCTAAATGGGGCTCAGATGGAGTTTATTATACTAACGAAGATATTAGAAATACGGGTATAGAACTATCCTGTCAAGTTAAGATGAGCAAATATTTAAATGGCAATTGGAGCGTTTCCTATAGCAATCCGCAAAAATATTCAACAACTACTGAATATGGTGATACCACAATACCAAAGTGGCGTGATTACTATGGTAAAATCCAACTTACAGGCGGATTAAGTTATACAAAGGAAAAGTGGAGTGGAGCTCTTAATGCAACATTTCTTGGTAATAGAACAAGAGATGTGGACGCAGAAGATAATATGAAACCATATTTATTTACAAGTTTAAATATCTCATATAAGCCTCAAAAGAACAGCAAGATATATTTAAATGTAGATAATATTCTGAATAGACAAGATATAACAACGACGGCAACATCATCATTTTATAATTTGGGACGCAATTTTATGCTCGGGTATGAATATAGTTTTTAAATAAAACAAAGCAGGAACTCATAGTTTGTTATATGAATTCCTGCTCATTAAGGATTGAGTAAATGTTTTACAAAAAAATGTTAATATTTGCATTACTGATTCTATTGGTTGCTGGCACTGGGTGTCAGCAATCCCATTATACGGAAAAAATTAGCAATAAAATTGCTGATAAAAATAAACCACAACGGATAATATCTTTAAACATAAGCAGTGACGAAATTTTACTAGATTTAGTAGACTCTGAGCGGATTATAGCCTTATCGAACAATTCGGAAGACGAACAAATATCTTCTGTGGTTGCAAAAGCTAAGGCTGTGAAAACTAAACTAAGCTTAAGGACTAATATAGAAAAAATCTATGCATTACGACCGGATTTGGTTTTTGTTCCTGAAGCGGGACCGCCGGAAATAGCAAAGTCTTTAAGTGAATTAGGGATTAAAGTGCATATAGTTAAAAGTGCAAGTAATATTTATGATATAGAAAGTAAAATTAAAGATATAGCTATGGCGGTAGGTGAAACAGAAAAAGGTCAAAAGCTTATCGCTGAGATGGAAAATAAGTTAATGAAGGTTACTGCTAAAACACAGAATATTATTCATAAAAAAACAGTAATTGCTTTTGCGTATGGAGGAGCATATGGTGTTAAGGATGGTTTATTTGATAATATTTGCAATTATGCGGGCGTAATAAATGGGGCGTCAAAGGTTGGACTCAAAAAAGGTGAAAAATTATCTAAAGAAAATATTATTGAAATTAACCCGGATATATTTTTACTACCAACCTGGAGTCATACTCCTAATAATGATGCACAAGTATTAAAACAAGAAATTTTGCATGATTCAGCCTATAGTAAATTAAAAGCAATTGAAAATAATAGCATATACTTTATGCCTGATAAATACAGAAGTTGCTCGTCACAATATATTGCTATGGGAGTATATGAAATGACGCAAATTGCTTATCCGGATTTATTCACAGATTAGAACTGACTGTTTATTTAGTTGCTGATAATGAAAACTTGCAGCTCGATAACAAAGGAAGACTTATGGTAAACTGGGAGGTAAGATTGCCATGGGCAAGCACTCGCAGATACAATGTAGCAGAGGCTAGATGTGAATTGCTGCAAAATAATACTGTACTTAGCGTAACTAAATTTTATATTGTGAATTCGTATTACAAGTAATATTTACCAATAAGAATATATAATTATAAAATACATATTGACAATAACGATAAATGTAATATAATAACCCTATAAGTTAATATTGCGTATGGGTGCTCCAAGGAGCTTAATAGGGAAATCGGTTAAAGTCCGATGCGGTCCCGCCGCTGTAATGGTGAGTGAACCTCAATTATGTCACTGATTTATTGGGAAGACGAGGTAAACTATGATCCAGAGCCAGAAGAACTGCCTGTATATGACATCACTGCTTGACCCGCGAGAGACGGGGAGGGATGCTGTAGGGCGCTTTGGGCTTTTTTGCCTATTTTTGCGTTATATAGTCATACACCGTCTTTCCATTTATGGAAAGACGGTTTTTATTTGGATTAAGCTATTTGGCTGAGTCTAAGTATTGTAGACGACTATTACAGTTGCAACTTCATATTACTCTCTTATACGGACAAGTAGGCTTAGCTTGGTATTCGCAGTGTTGGACGCGCTGCTGAATATACATTTGCTTTTCTCAAGTTCTTCTTAAAGGCTTTGGCGTGGTGTTTTGAGAGTGCACCTAAAAACCACCACTCTGCTGGTGGTTTTTAAACTCCAAGGCAGGTGATGCAAGGTCACCATGTTTTTGCATAAAAGGAGGTGCAGAAAGGATTTAAGCGCAAGATATTATCGGAAAGAAAGGAAATAATAAATGGAAACAGAAAACGATTTAAAAACTGCTCAAGGAGCAGGAACGGAATCAGAGATTCCTGAAATTAATTTTGATGAATTTACTATTCCCACTTATGATGAGTGGAAGAATGAGGTTATCACCGCTTTAAAAGGTGGTAATTTTGATAGGCAAATGTTTACTGATACCTACGAAGGTATAACTTTAAATCCAATTTATCGTATGGAAGATACAGAGAGTTTAACTCAATGTAAAACTTATCCGGGACAGCAAAGCGAATTGCGTGGTGTGCATTCTGCCGGCTATCTATCTAAATTGTGGACTATTGCTCAAAAAATTGATGGCAAAACTGCTGAAGAAGCAAATGCTATGCAAAAAAGGGAACTTTTAAAAGGTTCTACGGCGATTGCTTTTAACTTAGATACAGCAACACGCAAAGGGTTAGATGCAGATAAGGCTGAGGATGGCACAGTGTCTGATTGCGGGGTTTCACTATCAACACTTAAAGATTTAGAAATTGTTTTGGATGGAATCAAGTTTGATGAAATTGAACTGGCATTATATGCCGGCGCATCAAATACCGCATTACTGGGAAACATTGCGGCCGTGGCAGAGAAGAAGGGGATTAGCCTTTCCAAACTTCACGGTGCAGTGGCAGCAGACCCTATTGGCGAATGGATTACCGATGGTAAGCTGCCACGTCCGCTTGATGAATATTATGATGAAATGGCGCATACTATCAGCTGGGCTGATAAAAATACGCCTGCTTTGCGTACAGTTTTAATTGATGCTGACGTATATCACGATGGCGGAGCAAACGATATACAAGAAGTGGCTTATGCTATGAGCGAAGCAGTGGATTATATTAAAGCTATGAAGTTACGTGGAGTAAGCGTGGATGCTTTTGCTAAACATGTAAGGTTTCATTTTAGCGTAGGGGCAAATTTTTTCATGGAAATTGCTAAACTGCGTGCTGTTAAAATGCTTTGGGCACAAGTTATTGAAGCTTTTGGTTGTAAAGAAGAATCTAAAAAAATTAATCTTTTTGTTAGCACCTCTTCGTTTACACAAACGGTATTTGATCCTTATGTAAATTTATTGCGGGCGGCTACACAATCCTTCTCAGCAGTTATAGGGGGGATGGATGGTATGTATGTAAAACCCTTTGACCATGTAATTAGACCCAGTGACGAATTTTCTCGACGTATTGCTCGTAATATTCAAATTATGATGCAAAGTGAATTTAATTTCACGCAGACTGTTGATCCAGTGGGTGGTTCGTGGTATGTGGAACCATTAACAGAAGAGTTTTCAACTAAAGCTTGGAAAAAATTCCAGGAAGTTGAGAGCGAGGGTGGGTTGGCACTAAATTTAAAAAACGGGAAAGTTCAAGAAGCTGTCAATATTGTGCTCGAAAAACGTTTTAGCAATTTGGCTAAACGCAAAGACAGAGCTGTTGGCAATAATATGTATCCCAATATGACTGAGGAACTTCTTACGGCACCAGAAGTTGATTTTAATAAGATAAAAGCTGATAGGTTGTCCGAACTGAATGAAAATGCTCATGGAAGAGATCAAAAAATAGTAGATGCGGCCTTAAAAGTTGTTGCTGAGTACGATAGCAATGAGAAGGATGATTTGGTTGATAGTGCCAAAGACGCGCTTTTGGCAGGGGCAACCATGGGCGAAATTACCGAGGCTCTTAATGATGGAGCTGCACCAATTACAGTAGCGCCTATAAAACCACATCGTTGGACGGAACGTTTTGAAGAAATGCGCAAACGCACCGAAGACTTTAAGAAAAAAACAGGCGAAAATGTTACTGTTTTCTTAGCTAATATGGGTCCGATTCCCCAGCATAAAGGTAGAGCTGATTTCGTTACATCTTTCATGCAAGTTGCCGAGTTTGACGTAGAGCTTAATAACGGGTTTCCAACTGTTGAAGAGGCTGTAGATGCTGCTATTGCGTCTAAGCGTGATATAGCTATAGTGTGTTCTACTGATGCTACATATCCGGAACTAGCTCCTGCTGTTTGCAAAGGAATAAAAGCAAAAAATCCCAAGATGAAAGTTTTCCTAGCCGGCGCTCCTTCTGCAGAACTTAAAGAATTATGTGAGGCTGCAGGTTTTGATGACTATATTAGCGTTAAATCAAATTGCTATGAAACATTAACAAGGATGCAGAAAGAAAGGGGGATGTTTTAATGGCTAATTATCCTGATTTTAGTAAAATTGATTTTCACCAAGCCACAGCCCCTACAGCTGCAGACTTGCAACAATGGAAAGACAACCTGGTTAAAGAAACTGGAAAACCGTATGAAGAAAATTTCTTTAAAACAATGGAGCAAATTACCTTAGCGCCAATCTATGATAAGAGTGCATACGATGATTGCAAACATTTACATTATATGGCAGGAATAGCTCCCTTTTTGCGTGGACCATATCCTACAATGTACGTGACTCGTCCTTGGACAGTTCGTCAATACGCAGGTTTTTCAACTGCAGAGGAAAGTAATGCCTTTTATCGTAGAAACTTAGCCGCAGGTCAGAAAGGTTTATCTATCGCTTTTGACTTGGCAACACATCGTGGTTATGATTCTGATCATCCTCGTGTTGTAGGCGACGTTGGTAAAGCAGGTGTTGCTGTTGATTCGATACTTGATATGGAAATATTGTTCTCAGGTATTCCTTTGGATCAAATGTCTGTTTCCATGACCATGAATGGCGCAGTATTGCCCATTTTGGCGTTCTATATTCTTGCCGGTGAAGAGCAAGGCGTAGATAAGTCTATCATGGCAGGAACAATTCAAAATGATATTTTGAAAGAATTTATGGTGCGTAATACATACATTTACCCACCAGCCGCTTCCATGCGTATCATAGGTGATATTTTTGAATACACGTCTAAATATATGCCTAAATTTAATAGTATCTCTATTTCAGGGTATCATATGCAAGAGGCCGGTGCTACTAATGATATAGAACTTGGCTATACTTTGGCTGATGGTCTTGAATATCTGCGTACAGGTTGTGCTCATGGTTTAACTATTGACCAATTTGCACCGCGTCTATCATTTTTCTGGGCAATGGGTAAAAACTATTTTATGGAAGTTGCTAAAATGCGTGCCGGACGTATGCTTTGGGCTAAGATTGTTAAATCTTTTGACCCTAAGAAAACCAAATCCATGTGTTTGAGAACCCATTCACAAACTTCAGGCTGGTCTCTTACTGAGCAAGATCCGTTTAATAACATTACTAGGACATGTGTTGAGGCCATGGCTGCAGCATTGGGCCATACTCAATCATTACATACTAATGCTCTTGATGAAGCAATAGCACTACCTACTGATTTCTCCGCTCGTATTGCTCGTAATACTCAGCTTTACATTCAGGATGAGACAAAAGTATGCAAGGTTATTGATCCTTGGGGAGGTTCATATTATGTTGAAGCTTTGACCAATGCATTGATTAGAAGTGCATGGGGCCATATTCAAGAAGTTGAAGCCCTAGGTGGTATGTCAAAAGCTATTGATACCGGGTTACCTAAGATGCGTATTGAGGAAGCTGCAGCTCGTCGTCAGGCGCATATTGATTCCGGTGCAGAAAAAATCGTTGGTGTTAACGACTACCGTTTGGAAAAAGAAGATCCTTTGGATATCTTGGAAGTTGATAATACCGCAGTACGCTTATCGCAAATAGAACGTTTGAAAAAATTGCGTGCTAATCGCGATAATGATGAAGTGCGCAGATGGTTGGATGCTATTACACATTCTATGGAAACCGGCGAAGGAAACTTATTGGAATTGGCTGTTAACGCAGCACGTGCCCGTGCAAGTAAAGGCGAAATTTCTGATGCTGTTGAGAAAGTTTGTGGGCGTCACAAAGCAATAATCCGTTCCATTTCAGGTGTTTATAGCAGTGAATTTGCAGACGAAGATGTAATTAAGGAAGTACGGGCAATGACTGATGATTTTGAAAAACGCGAAGGTCGTCGCCCACGTATTATGATTGCTAAGATGGGCCAAGATGGTCATGACCGTGGTGCAAAAGTAATTTCTACAGCCTTTGCAGATATGGGCTATGATGTTGATATCGGTCCGTTATTCCAAACTCCTGATGAGGCTGCTCAAGATGCAGTTGATAATGATGTGCATGTTGTTGGTATGAGTTCCCTGGCCGCAGGTCATAAAACACTTATGCCACAATTAATTGAAGAACTAAAAAAACGTGGTCGTGAAGATATCATGGTTGTTATTGGCGGAGTTATTCCTGCACAAGACTATGATTATTTGTATTCACATGGTGCAGCAGCAATATTTGGCCCCGGCTCCATTATTCCTGTATGTGCAAAAAAAGTATTGGAAGAGCTTAATAAGCGGTTAGCTGATTGATATGACAGAAACATATAAACCAGAGTGGGTGCCTGAAAAAGACGACGATAAATTTGCTTGCCGGGTAATGTACGGCGTCAAGGGTGGTCATGAAGGTATGCCCGGAAGTAATGTTGACTTAAGTAGAAAATCGGCTCCAGTAATCAAACGAAGCAAAATGACTGTAGACGATTACGTGGAAGGAATTATTAAGGGAGACAGAATGACTCTGTCACGCGCAATTACTTTGATAGAAAGTAATGCTACCGCACATTTTTATATTGCGCAACAAGTTATTCAGCGTCTTTTACCTTATACTGGTAAATCGACGCGTGTTGGTATAACGGGCGTGCCGGGTGCAGGTAAGAGTACTTTTATTGAGGCTTTAGGTAATCGGCTTTGCGCTGAAGGCCACAGGGTAGCTGTTCTGGCCGTGGATCCTTCCAGTACTGTTACTAAAGGAAGTATTTTGGGTGATAAGACTCGTATGGAGACCTTGTCACGACAAAAAAATGCTTTTATTAGACCGTCACCCTCGGGTGGAACATTAGGCGGCTTGACTCGCAAAAGCAGAGAAACTCTGCTTTTATGCGAGGCAGCCGGCTATGACACCATTCTAGTGGAAACTGTTGGTGTTGGTCAAAGCGAGACTACAGTTCGTTCTATGGTAGATTTTTTCCTGTACGTAGTAATCACAGGTGCAGGTGATGAGTTGCAGGGAATGAAGAAAGGTGTTATGGAATTAGCTGATGCTGTTTTGATTAACAAAGCTGATGGTGATAATAAACGTAGAGCTATGGTGACTCGAGCCGAATATGCACGTATTTTACAATTTTTGCGCCCAGCCACTGAAAAATGGGAAACGCGAGCTTATACTTGTTCCTCTGTAACAGGAGCAGGAATTCCGGAATTATGGAATGAAGTCATTATGAAATTCTTTTCTCAAGGGAAAGAAAATGGTGTTTTGAGCGAAAGACGCGAACACCAGACATTATCATGGGTTTATTCTATGGTAGAAGAACATCTGCACAATTTATTTTATAGGTCGCCAAGCGTGCTGGCTTGTAAAGATAAAATAGAAACGGATGTTGTTGAAGGAAAGCTTCCACCAACTATTGCTGTACAAAAGCTAATCGCAGAGTATGCGAAGACAGAGATTGGGGACTATATTAAAGATACGTCACCCTTTGCAATTAAATAATTTTAGAAGTAGCTTACCGAGTCTAGGCTCGGTAAGCATTTCCAATAAAAGTGGGATGGTTTTTTAATGAAAGCAAAAATTATGTTTTTACAAGAGGTTAGAAATTCTGTGGACGATTTTGCAGAACGAGAAGGGCGTAGGCCACGAATTATGCTGGCAAATTTCGGCTTTGCAGAAAATAATCATGATATAACAGAGACTGCAACTGTTTTAGCTGACATGGGGTTCGATGTGGATATGGAACCTTGGGGAAGAACATATATAGACGTAGCACAAGATGCCTTGGATAATGATGTCCATGTTATTGGTATTAACTCAATAAAGGGAGAGTATAAGTCTCTGGTTGTTAAGCTTTTGGAAGAACTGGCAAGCTATGATAGAGAAGATATTATGCTTGTTATCAGTGGACATATTGAGGCGCATAATATTAAAGAGATGTATGAGTTGGGCGTTTCTGTAGTTTTGGTAGATAATTGTTATGAAAAATTCGCCAAAGGAATTTTAAGTGGGTTAGAAACTATACTTTTTTGATTAGTATAGTAGAAAGGCGGGATTGTAAATGGATAAATTTATTAATTCAGGTAAACTAGAAGAGAAAATTGATTTACTTGTAAACCCGATGCTTACTTTAGAAAAATTCACATCGCTTGAGAGCAGGTTTTCTAGGAAAAAACCAGAACTATTAATTGGGTTAAATAAACTTAAAAAGAATATAGGTCAAGAAGATTTTGATAAATATATAAATGTAGTGCAAAATATTAATGTCAATGAAAAATCACTTTTGATTATAAGTGGCAGTGAAAGATTACGGAGTATTATTGAGCGAGAATTTATAACGGCACTGCAAGAAGCTTTTGAGGTAGAGCATGTTCAAATAGTTGGTGGAGCAGGATTTGCCGGAACAGATGCGTTTTGAGGGAGGTGTTATAAGGCTATGAATATGGCGAAAATAGGCGATAGGGCATCCGGTAAAGAATCCATCGAAACATTACGAGAACGTTATGATGACAGGTATAAAAAGGCTAAAAGAAAAATGCTGGAGATTGAAGGAACCTGTAAAAGACATTGCTTTACTAAGGTACTTAGAGAAATTTTTGCTATATTACTTTTTCTTATCATTACGTATGGTTTTGTAATACTAAAAAATATTGAATATAGCGTAACTAGTGGAGAAATGACGAGTTTTTCAGAAATAATTTCAAGAATGATAGATTAGAAAAGCGAGGTTTATATGGACGAGCAAAACGCATTAGCTGGTTTTATTGAAATTTTAGAACGACGCTATGACTTAAAAGTAGTGGATTCTCATTATATTAAAATTGATGATAAATATGATACGTATAACATGATGTTAGATTTGAAGTTACCAGAATCTATGATGAATCAGCTGAAAATTAAATATCCGGAAATGGATGCTGCTAATCACGTTGCATGGAGTTTTTTCAAAGATAGGGTAAGATTTTATGCAGAAGTTGGCAATAATATTTTACTGCTATTAGATACTCTTAAATAAGCTAGATGGCTGATATATATTTTATCGCCGTTCATTTAACCTCTCTGACCCTCCAGAGAGGTTGTTTTTTGTCAAGCAGCATTTGTGGAAAGCTAAGCAGGAAACGAAAGAGGAACTGCAAAAGCTGTTTTTATCATTGGAAGGAGAGCTTGAAGAAAAAGGTGATAAGTAAAAAAATATTGGGGCTATGCTCAGGTATCTAGTTGTAGTATAATATAGAAGGTTATTTCGAAAGTTAACCATATAAATTTCATAAAGAACAACTAGGTGCCCGTTAGGGCTTAATAGGGAAGTCGGTGTGATTCCGACACGATCCCGTCACTGTAATGAGAAGCAATATTTATATATGCCGTTAAGTTTTTAGCATAGGCAGATATTGCAATGACTCTAAGTCAGGAGAACTGCCTATAGTTTTACCGGTTTGCCTACGAGCGATAGGGTGGTAAGTGAATAAAACGTTTTCTTTGTTTTATTACATAATTAAAGACTCTACCTTAGTAGGTGGAGTCTATTTTTTTACAAAAGGAGTTTGAAAACATGAAAAGAAAAGCAGTGTATCCGTTTACAGCTATAGTTGGTCAAGAAAATATGAAATTGTCTCTTATTTTAAATGTTATTAATCCTGCCTTGGGTGGCGTTTTAATTAAAGGAGAAAAAGGAACAGCGAAATCTACGGCAGTAAGGGCTTTAGCAGAATTGTTACCTGCAATGGAGGCAGTGGAAGGCTGTCCTTTTCATTGTGATCCTTTGGAACCAAATTTACTTTGCGAAGCCTGCAGCGCAAAATATAAAAAGGGCGTGCAACTAGCAAAAACGGCTATAAATATGAAGGTTGTAGAATTACCGGTCAGTGCTACTGAAGACAGGGTCGTGGGGACACTTGATATCGAACAGGCTATTAAACATGGTGAAAAGAAATTTGAAGCAGGTATTTTAGCACAAGCAAATAGAAATATTTTATATGTTGATGAAATAAACCTTTTAGATGACCATGTAGTGGATGTTCTTTTAGATGCGGCAGCTATGGGAGTAAATACGGTGGAACGTGAAGGGGTGTCATATTCTCACCCTGCTAAATTCGTGTTGGTTGGGACTATGAATCCTGAAGAAGGGGATATTAGGCCTCAATTGCTAGATAGATTTGGCTTATCAGTTGTCGTTACAGGGGAACATGATCCTCAAAAACGTGTAGAAGTAATAAAACGTCGCTTGGCTTATGAAGAAGATGCAGATAAATTTATATCTATTTATGCAGAAGAACAAAAAGAATTGGGCAATAAAATCATGAAGGCGCGTGAAGTACTTAAAAATGTAGTCGTTACTGATAAATTATTGGAAGCTGTTGCAACTTTAGCAGTAGAGCTGGGTGTTGATGGCCACCGTGCAGATATAACTACAATTAAGACGGCTATGACTCTTGCTGCTTTTGACGAGCGCAGGGAAGTAGTTATGGATGATATAAAAAATGCGGCCAAATTAGTGCTGCCACATCGTATGCGCCGCCGTCCATTTGAAGATGGCGAATTGGACTGGACAAAAGTAGAAAGTATTTTAAATCAACAATAATAAAGGGAGGAATTATACATGCAGACCGATGCACTATTTCCCTTTGTTGCTTTTGTGGGACAAGAAATGTTGAAACGAGGGCTAGAAATAGCCCTTGTAAATCCTAAGGCCGGCGGGATTTTGCTTGGAGGGCCTAAGGGTACTGCTAAATCAAGTATTGTGAGAGCTTGTGGGGAACTTTGTGGACCAAGAACTATAGTAGAAGTACCATTAAATGCTACTGAGGATATGCTTTTTGGCAGTATAGATATTGAATATGCTGTAAATATGGGCGAGAGAAAATTTTTACCGGGAATTTTAAGTAGAGCAAATGATAATATTCTATATATAGATGAAGTGAATTTATTGCGCACTGAACTTTTGACAGCCATATTGGACGCAAATTCTTCCGGCGTCAATCTAGTCGAACGTGACGGTATAAGTTTTAGCCATGTAGTAAATACAACCGTTATTGGTACTATGAATCCGGAAGAGGGTTCTTTAACTAGTTCTATTTTAGATAGATTTGGTATGTATGCCGAGGCTGTTAATGAACAAGAACTGGAGAAACGCAAACTAATTATGCGTAGACTCCTAGATTTCAGTCATGATATTGCCGGGTTTAAAAAAGCTTATGCACAACAAACAAAAGAGTTGTTAGATAGAATAAATAATGCACAAAAAACATTAGCTACTGTTGAAATATCTGAAGCTATGATGCAGCTGGCCGCGCAAATGTGCGCAAAGGCATTTTGTGCAGGACATAGGGCAGAAATTTACATGCTAGAAGCGGCTAAGGCTATAGCAGCACTTGCAGAACGTAGTTATATGCTGCCAAAAGATATCGAAGAGGCTGCTCAATATGTTTTGCCACACCGTATGAGAAAGCCGCCTGAGCAACAAGAACAAAAACAAGATGATCAAGAAATTGAGCAAGAACAAGATGACCAGGAACAACAAGAACAAGACGAACAGGATAATCCGCCGGACAATAGTGATGAAGCATCGTCTCCGCCTCCGCTACCCAATGATGATAATGGAGAAACAGAGCAGGATGAGGATAACGACGATAGTGATGACGATAATGGTGAAGATGATAAGGAAGACGAAAAAAAGGACCAGCAGGAAAATCCTGAAAATAATGCACCTGAAGAAAAAGTAGATAATATTGATAAATCTTTTCCTTTGCCCAAAATGATTCTTGATATGGGCCAGGATCGTAAAGTGCGTCATGGCAGCGGTAAACGCTGTACAACAAAAACTGACCTTAAACAGGGGCGCTATGTGCGCTCTGCCATGAGCAACAATAAAATTGATGATATTGCTTTTGACGCTACTATACGCGCAGCGGCCCCTTATCAAAAAATGCGAGGGGATAATGGTTGTGCGCTGAATATCAAAAGCGAGGACCTACGCCAAAAAATACGAGAAAAACGTATTGGCAGTACTTTCTTGTTTGTAGTAGATGCCAGTGGTTCCATGGGGGCTAGGGAGCGTATGGGGGCAGTTAAGGTTGCCATATTTTATATGTTGCAGGAAGCCTATCAAAAACGGGATAGAGTAGGAATGATTGCTTTTAGACGACAAAAAGCAGAAGTATTGCTTCCAATCACCCGCAGTATAGATTTGGCACAAAAATGTTTGCAGGAAATGCCTACAGGAGGTAAAACTCCTTTGGCGGATGGACTTGCCACCGCTTTGCTGACGTTATATACTAAGAGCCATAGAGACAGTGATATGGAACCAATTTTAATCTTAGTAACCGACGGTCGCACTAATTATATCGATGAAAGCGGAAATAATCCTGTTGACCAAGCACTGGCTATGGGTGGAAAGATTGGAAAAGCAGGAATAACTTCTGTTGTCATTGACACCGAAACTGATTTCATCAAGCTAGGTATTGCTAAAGATTTGGCCAAAGCCATGAATGCCACATATTACAGTTTAAAGCAATTGTCAGAGGAACAAATTATTCGTGTAGTCAGAAATATTGGTATACTATAATTTATTTTAATAACTAAAGCTTTTTAAAATAGGGGGAAATTAAATGAAGAAGTTCGTGTTAGTTTTTTTGTGTTTAGAAATGATGTTTTCAGTTGCCTTTGCCTCAGAACAAAAACAGGAGGCAGCAGATAAATGGGAAATCAGCATGATGCCAAAGGAAACTGCTAAGGAAACGGAACGCAACAAATGGTCATTAATTTTGGAGAACAATCTTGGGATTTATGCTTATGATAATACCTCGATACGGTTTGTACGGGATAAACAGGGAAAAAAGAATTTAAATCAGGTTGAGGCTGATATTAAGACGGTATTTGTAAATAAGGACACTTTAAAACAAATAGACGCTAAATATACTAAACAACTAAAAAAAGGTGATACTGCTTCTTATTGCTTGATTCATATGATTTTCAATACCGCAGACAAAACTTATAAGGCGACGTCAATGCAAGTTTTTAGTAAAAAAGGTAGAGAGTTAGAATCTAAAACAACAAATGCAAAATTTGCTCCTATCCCGGAAAAATCTTTTGCGGAAGCTATGTTAGAAGTAGTTAATCAGTATGTAGCAGACAATAAGGCTGATATGCTTTTAAATATAAACGCAAAATAGTTATAATTTAGGAGATAATTCATGAAACTATGTAAAAATTTTGTGCTTATGTTATTTTGCTGCTTGCTTACGTCATTGCTTATAGGTTGTGGCAAAGAAAATATTAGTAACCAAAATAATGCTATTACAACCGTTGGTTATAGTGTTACGGATGTCACAGGGACTAAGCTTACTTTTGCGGAAAAACCGAAAAGGATAATTTCTATGAGCGTTGGCGTAGATGAAATACTTTTGGACATGCTTTCTCCTAATAGGATTATGGCGGTTACGTATTTGGCGGATGATCCAACGATATCGTCTGTTTCTGCTGAGGCAAAAGCAGTACAAGGAAGAGTTAAAGGTAATAGCGCCGAGGAGATTATGGCTATGCAGCCTGATTTAGTCATTATACCTGATTGGGCAGGGCTCAACACGGTAAAAACACTGCGTGATATGGGCATAAAAGTGTATGTTTATAAAACACCGGTTTCACTAAAAGAAATACAGGATTCTATTAATAACATAGCATATTTGGTGGGAGAAAAAGAGACAGGCCTGAAAATGGTAGAAAAAATGCAGGCACAGCTTGATAAAACAAAAGCTATTGTGGACAAGGTACCTGCAGATAAAAGACGGTGTATTGTCGCATTATCGCAGATGGGTGCTTTTGGGGCAAAAGGGACTACTTTTGACGATTTGTGTAAGCACGCTAATATAATAAATGGTGTGGCCTTAACTGGTATAAATAAAAATGAAAGTTTAAGTAAAGAGCAGATAGTCGCTATAAACCCTGATGTATTGTTGCTGCCTTCCTGGGAAGCAACAGGTAAGGTGGAACTATCGACATATGTTGATGAAATTAAAAATGATCCTGCATATATAAACATTAGTGCCGTGCGTAATAACAGGCTTATTCACGTGCATGATAATTATCTCTATAGTATCTCTCAATATGCAGCGAATGCAGTGGATGAGCTGGCTCGTGGAGTTTATCCGGAATTATATAAATAATAGTTAGGATGACTCAATTTGATTAAACGTTTTCTCCCATATTACAAACCATATATTAGAACAGTAGTTCTTGTAATAGTAGGCTCTCTTTTGCTGTCTTCTTTGGAATTAATATTTCCTTTAGTGCTGCGCTATGTAATGAATACAATTATTCCCCAAGGGGAAATGCAAGCCTTATATTTATATTCAGCAATGCTTTTGGGGCTATATTGTTTGGGCTATTTGCTAAACTATGTAGTTACCTATTATGGACATTTCATGGGCGCAAAAATTGAAAATGATATGCGACATGATTTGTTTAGACATTTAGAAAGCTTATCTTTTCGTTATTTTGATAATAGTAAAACAGGACAGCTTATGAGTCGTATTACTAGTGATATCGCAGAAATTGGCGAGCTATCTTTTAGGGGGCCAAATGATATTATTGTCTGTTCCTTGACTATGACCGGAACCATAGGAATTTTGTTTTTTATGAATTGGAAGTTAGCTATATTCATAACTATTCTATTATTAGTGAAGACCGCTGAAACTATATTGACTAACAGAAAAATGAAAGCTTCTTTCAAACTTAACCGAGTACGAGCCGGTGAAATAAGTGCACAAGTAGAAGACAGTTTGACTGGCATTAGGGTGGTTAAGGCTTTTACAAATGAAGAATTCGAGCTACAAAAATTTTCTAAGGTGAGCAATGCCTTGCTAGCTGCTAGAGTGGCTTCTTATAAAATATTAGCTAGATTTTCTAGCGGTATTAGTTTCTTTTCAAGTATTATTAACGTAGCTATGTTGGTAATAGGTGGCACAATGATAGCAATGGGACAATTGCCCGTAAGTGATTTTGTAGCATTTTTCTTGTATGTTGGCAGTATTTTTATGAAACCGGTTTTACGTTTAACCGTATTTACCGAAATGTATCAAAGGGGTATGGCTGGGTTTGCGCGTTTTTGTGAAATAATGGATGATAAGCCGGATTTTGCAGATGCCCCAAATGCTATTAATTGTGACAGGTTACGGGGAAATATCCTTTTCAAGAACGTTACTTTTAGCTATGATCACAGCAGCAAAGTCATTAATAATATTAATCTGAATATTAAAGCGGGAGAAATCATTGCCTTTGTAGGTCCTACCGGTGCCGGTAAAACAACGATTTGCAATTTGATTCCTCGTTTTTATGATGTGCAAAAAGGCGCTATATACATTGATGGTATTGATATTAAAAATATAACTCTGGAATCTTTGCGCGGAAATATCGGTATTGTACAACAGGATGTTTTCATTTTTTCTGAAAATGTGCATGATAATATAGCGTATGGTCGTATTGATGCTTCAGAGGAGGAAATTATAGCAGCAGCAAAAGCAGCAGAAGCTCACGAGTTTATAACATCATTGCCTGATGGATACGATACAAATATTGGTGAGCGCGGAGTGAAACTATCCGGTGGTCAGAAACAACGGATATCAATTGCACGGATATTTTTGAAGAACCCTCCTATACTAATTCTTGATGAAGCAACATCATCCTTAGATAATGAAACAGAAAAAAAGATACAAAGGGCATTAAATAGTTTGTCTAAAAATAGGACTACATTAATAATTGCTCATAGGTTAGCTACTGTCCAAAAGGCAGATCGCATTGTAGTTTTAACAGAAAATGGAATAGTAGAACAAGGAAAGCACGAAGACCTCTTGGCAAAAAAAGGTGTATATTACGATTTATATCAAGCTCAGTTTACTGATATAACTGTCGAATAGCTTCAGAAAAAATATTCTAGGAGAAGATACATGGTAGAATTGTTTAATTACTGCACAAAAAATGGTTATGATGAGAGCTTAATTAAAACAAGACAGAGTTTACAGCAATTTGCTAATAGTATGGAATTAGATGGTGTCGAGATGTTCGTGTATCAAGAAATGAGTGCAGATAATGCCCCCGCAACCTTTGGAGTACATTTGCGCTATTGGCCAAGCTGGCTTGGGTTTTGGCAACACGATATAAAACGAGTTAAGAAGGAACTTCCGGAGGAAAAGGATGTAAAAGCTTACTATGGTGCTGTGACACCTGACCAGTGGTTAGATATAATACGTGCTAATATAAAAGAAGCGTTAAAACTTAACCCGCAATATTTGGTGTGGCATATTAGTGAAGCCAGTATGGAAGAGCTATATACTATGAAATTCAAATATAATGATATGCAAGTAATCTCAGGGGCTGCAGAAGTTTTTAATGCCGTAGCTAGTAGTATTCCTGCCAACGTTACGGTGCTTTTTGAAAATTTATGGTGGCCTGGCTTGCGGTTGACCAATCAGCCAATAGTAAAGGCTTTCTTTGACAGAGTTAATCGTGATAATGTGGGAATTATGCTTGACATTGGTCATTTAGCTAACACTAATTTTTCATTAAAATGTGAAGATGATATAGTTGAATACACCCTTGCAACAGTTAGAAATTTAGGAGAATGTGCCAAGTATATTAAGGGGATTCATTTAAATAAATCCTTATCAGGTGAATATATTAATAGTTTCAAAAGAGAATTTCCTAAGTCAGCTAGTTTTGCCGACCATTATAGACATATTACGAATATAGATCAACACAAACCTTTTACTGAAACTAACTTGGAAAAAGTAGTGCGCAAAATTCAACCTGATTATTTGGTTCACGAATTATTTTATAATGATTTACCCACCATGGCTAAATATGTGCAACTTCAGCAAAATGCATTAGGAATCACTCATGATTTTAGGGGAGAAAAATAATGGAAAAGGCAACAATTGAAGTAAAAAAATTAAGCGCAGGTTATGACAATAAAATAATACTCGATGAGGTTGGTTTTACAGTAAAGCAGGGTGAAATGATTGGTATTATTGGTGCTAACGGTGCAGGAAAGAGTACTTTGCTGAAGACCATGCGGGGTATGCTGCCAAAAATAAATGGTAATGTGTTGATTTTTGGTAAAGACGTTGCAAATTTTTCTGAACGAGATTTTGCACAACATGTATCTTATTTACAGCAACAGGTTGAAATATCTTTTGGCTATACTGGGAAAGAATTGGTGCTGGCAGGTCGCTATCCTTACTTAAAATGGTGGGAAAGTGAAAGCATAGAAGACGAAAAAATTGCAGAACTGTGCATGGAATATACAGGAGTGTTGGAGTTTGCTGACCGTCCTATTACTCAACTTTCCGGTGGGCAAAAGCAAAGAGTTTTATTAGCTAAGGTTTTAGCACAAAAAACCCCGGTATTATTTTTGGATGAACCGACTACAGGGTTGGATATAGTTTATCAAGAAGAAATTTTTAAATTTTGTCAAGCTTTGTGTAAAGCAGGAAAAACTGTGCTTATGGTAGTGCACGAATTAAATTTAGCCGCTAAATTTTGTTCTAGACTGCTTTTAATTGGGGAAGGAAAAATTTTGGCTGATGGGGCGCCTTTAGAAGTAATGGATCCTGGACATTTGACTAAAGCGTACAAAGTACCGGTAGAAGTTATTAGAAATCCTATTAGTGGCGGTATTGAAATAACAACAAAGCCATTAGAAGAAGATAGAGAGCGTAAAGAGTTTTTGATAAATGAAATTTGCCGTGGGACGGTTGTTAGGTGATACTTGGGGGGGGGCAAAATGCTAAAAATACAAAATTTAGGTAAAAATTTTGGCACAAGAATTGCCGTAGATAATTTAACCTTGAATATTAATGGGGGAGAGATATTCGGCTTATTGGGTCCTAATGGTGCAGGAAAAACAACACTAGTAAGGATGCTGACTTTACTGGCAAAAGTAACTTCCGGTACTGCAACTATTGATGGTCATGATATTTTAGCAGATGCCGACGAAGTAAAGGAATTAATAGGTGTTGTACCACAGAACTTGAATTTAGATTATGACTTAACCGGTTGGGAAAACTTGCAATTACAGGCACGGATGCATCATATTACTAATAAAAAAGAATGCGCTGAACGCATTGCCGATATTCTGGATTTTGTGGAATTATCCGATAGAGCTAATGATATTTGCCGCACTTATTCAGGTGGAATGAAACGCAGATTAATGATAGGAATGGCCTTAGTACACAAGCCAAAAATACTGTTTTTGGATGAGCCTACTGTAGGTTTAGATCCTCAAGTGCGCAGAAAAATGTGGGACTTAATTCGCACTATGAATGCAAATGGCATGACAGTTTTATTGACCACACATTATATTGAAGAAGCCGAACAACTGTGTGATAGGGTTGGTATTATGGAACACGGTAAGCTTATAGCACTAGAAACACCAAAGGGGCTCATTGATAAGGTGGGTAAAGTTGCTGTGGAATGGATGACTGATGAAAATTCTCATAGTAAAGTTTTTGCTACACGTGAAGAAGCTATGGTTTTTGCAGCTACCATGTCAGAAAACGCAACAATTAGAGCAGCAAATCTTGAAGACGTGTTTATTGAGCTTACAGGGAGAAAAGTGAATGAATAAAATGTTCTTTTATGATATTTATACAGTATATTGGCGTGATTGGGTAGTTTTCACTCGTACGTATAGAAAATTTCTGCTTTCACGGATGGTAACGCCATTGCTCTATATATTAGCGTTTGGTATTGGGCTTGGACGCAATATTTCTGTTGATGGCGGTAGTTATTTAAGCTTTATAATACCGGGCATGATAGCGATGAATTCTATGAACATTTCTTTTAATTCAGTTGCTAGTCCACTTAACATGTCAAGGCTTTATTACCATACGCTGGAGACCTATATTATTTCACCAATTTCAACTTGGGCTTTTGTTTTAGGAAAGGTTTTTTCCGGAATTTTACGTGGCGTTATATCTACAGGAATTATTTTGCTTATTGCCTATGTTTTAGGTGTGCAAGTTTATATAGGTGGTTGGTTTTTTCCGTTATTGATACTAAATTGCGGAGTTTTTGCTGCTTTGGGAGTGGCTGCCGCGATGGCTATGCCAACCCATGAAGACATGGGGAATTTCAGCACTTATGTTCTAGTACCTATGTCATTTTTATGTGGGACTTTTTTTAAAGCAGATGGGTTTCCTCCCTTCATTAAATACTTTTTAAGTGTATTGCCTTTGACTCCTGCCTCTAATGCTCTTAGGGCCGTGGCTCATCATCAGGCTTTGCAATGGGGATGGATAGTTGTTATGCTCGTGTATCTGATATTATTCTTATATGCAAGTTATTGGCTAATCGCAAAAAAAAGAGAGGAGTAAGGTATGCGAGCACGTATTAAAGTCTTGCTAATTGATTTAATAGGGCTTGTTATTTTGCCGCTCATTTTTATGCAAACAGCTTTTGCCGGCACATTTCAGGTAGAAGCTGTTTTTCCTTATAATTTAGAGCAGAAAAAGCTTGATACAGTTTATGGCGGCAGCACAAATCCTTTGTATCTGAATATTGAAAGCGCCAATTATGATGATGAACAACCGGCTAAAATAACAATAACGTTACCACAGGGATTGCTGGTTGCTACAAACGCTAATAAATGGCAACAGACTATTTTGCCTAAGGAAACAATAGTAACGTCAAATTGGAAATTAGCTGCTCATTACACCCAAGTATTTGATTTATTACCGTTACTGGCAACTTCGAACTTAGCTGCCGGCAATAATATTATTAAAGTTGTGGTGGAAGTTGGTTCTGTTACGACTGAAAAAATAATTAACTTTAAGAATAATGCAGAAAATGTTAGCGCAAATAGTAAGGAAAAAATAGATAATAATAAAGAATATAATTGGTATATTAATAAACTTACACTACCTGTAGATAATCAAGGAATACGAGATGAAAAAGTTAGTGAAGGAAGTATTTATGTCAGAGATACTGAGTTTGAAAATTTAAGAAATCGTATGGTTGGTGAGGGAGCCACAAATTGGGCGGCTGTTTATAATCATCCAGCCACACATTTACTATTAGAGCTAAGTAATCCACAGCGGGATACTAAGGTCTTAAAATTTAAGGCAGAATTGTTGGATAAAATATCAGGTGATGTTGTTAGCGGACTTTGTACTGCCAATCAAACAGATGATAACCAAGAGCAAGGCTGGACAGCTGGGACTCACCAAAAAGATGCTACCACAGCTCTTTTAGCTTTAAATGGCAGTAAAAACCAGACTTTTAACTTGCCTTTATATGTTGATACGGGGAAAATAACTGCAGGTGAATATAATCTGCGTGTTACTGTATATAGCAATGATGAGGAAAAAATATCGGAAATACCTTTGGAAATAATAAAGAAAAGTAATATAGGACTTTTTTCGATTACTTTTTCTTTTATTTGTTTTATAATTCTTTGTTTTGCTTTTGGTAAAATACATAATACCATTATGACAATAGGTGCAAAAGGAGCAATTACAGTAGCTTTATTTGCGGCGGTGGCTTTTGGCAGCATAGTTATTCCCGCTACTTTAGGCGGAGATTTTTTGCGGGTATTTTTAGGACCGTTTTCCAGCTTAGTTACTGGCCTTTTGAACGGAACGTTGCTTTATTTACTTATATTTGCGCTTCTCATGCTTTATCGCAAACCTGGTATTGTGGCGTTACTGTTCTTGATTAAATGGCTTTTGGCGGGAGTTATGTTTGGCCGTTTTACACCTCTTGGACTATTATCTTATGCTGTATATATTGTCGTCCTGGAGGGCACATTATATTTCAGCGGATTTTATATTAAACAGGAGTTTTCTAAATCATATATGTTTTTTATAGCATTATTAATGGGAGTAGCAGATGCATTTATCACATTAATTAATATGGAACAAATGATGTTTTTTTATCGATTGTATTATGCAGGCTGGTATATTATTCTCTACATGTTTGTTAATGGACTTATATACACTAGTGTTGGTTGCTGCATGGGCTTTAAAGTCGGAAAACGGTTGCAGCAAGTTATGGGGGAATAAATATGGAGACGAATATGCTCACTATAAAAAATGTTTCCTATTGTTATGCCGGTAGAAACATTCCTACATTAAAAAATATTTCTATAGATATAAATAAAAGAGAAATGATTCTCATAGCAGGACGTACTGGTTGTGGAAAATCAACACTTATTAAAGTTATAAATGGGCTGCTCCTTGGTAATGGCGGAGGACAGTTTAGCGGAGAAGTTACTAGTAAGGGATTTAATATACTAACTTTAACTCCTGAAGAAATGGGTTTGCTGGTAGGAACAGTTTATCAATCTCCTGATGACCAGCTTTTTGCCATGACCGTAGAAGATGAGGTTGGTTTTGTTCTGGAAAATCATGGAATAGCTAGCGAGATCATTAAAGCAGAGGTTACAAGCACTTTAAAAAGAGTTGGACTAGCGGGTTTTGAAAAGCGCAGTATACATGCTTTGTCAGGTGGGCAGCGCCAAAGATTAGCCTTGGCTTCTGTACTTATTAATAAACCTCAGATATTAATTTTGGATGAACCGGTCAGTCAGATGAATCCGGTAGGGGTAAAAGAGTTCTTGGGATTATTAAAAGAACTAAACGAAGTAGATGGTATTACTATTATTGTTGTTGAGCATAGAGTTCATGAGCTGGCAAAATATTTCCCACGCTTAGTTGTTATGTACGAGGGTGGAATTATTTACGATGGTGATATTAATCAGGCTTGGTACAAGGTGGGGGATGAGATAAAGTATGGATTGCGCGAACCACAAAATGTAAAGCTATGTCGCAAACTAGCATTATCTAAATTAACTAACGAATCTGATGAAGTTATCAGTCTAATTAGAAATGAATGTTGCATTGATATCATAAAAGGTGAATGTGAGGCAAAAGGAGCTGTAAGTAAGGCTGTTTTAGTGGCCAAGAATATTTCCTATTGCTACCCGGGAGCCAAAGAAAATACGCTGCATAACGTTAATTTCACTTTATCTCAAGGTGAAACTGTGGCAGTAATGGGCTATAACGGAGCTGGCAAAAGTACTTTATTTAATCTCATTGCCGGACTTACCAATTTGACTTCAGGCGAATTAACTTTGCTGGGGGGAACAGTTGCCGACAATGCTCATAAGCTAGGATTTTTAAGGCAGGATCCTGATTTAATGTTGTTAGCGGATACTGTAACAAGGGAAATCCATTGGCACAATAAAAACGCAGACGAAAGTCAAATTATGGAGTTAATGAAGCGATTAGATTTATCCGATAAAGCTAAGGATTTTCCCTTGGCGCTTAGCAAAGGACAAAGACTGCGGGTGGTTTTAGCTGCATTATTGGCACGGCAGCCTAAATTGCTTCTACTGGATGAGCCAACTACGGGACAAGATCAGCAAAGTATGCTGGATATAAAAAACATTATAAGTGAATATACAACATCAGGAGGTACCGTGCTTTTTTGTACCCACGATGTAGAATTAGCTGCTGAAATTGCCGACAGAGTATTCTTAATGGTCAAGGGGACTTTACTGAAAATAGGAACACCACAAGAGGTCTTGAGCCAGAAAAATTTATTGTTGGCGGGTGGATTATCTTTGCCGCCAATGTTAAGAATATCAGAGGGGCTAAAGATACAGAAATGTGTCACTTTAGAGGAGGTAACCAGACATGTCAGTAAGACAACTGTGGGAAGGTGCTGAGGGCGACAATGTAATAATGCATTTAGATGGTAGGAGTAAGCTTTTTGTGCTTTTTTCCATAGCAATATTAGCTATAACTATTGATAATCCCCGCACCTTGTTTCTGTTGTTTTCCGGAACATTACTATTACATTTTGCAGCCAGAACCTCAATTTATAAGTGGCAGGTTATGGCGGTATTATTATTACTTGGATTATGGGGATCTATGGTTAGTCAAGCGTTATTTTTTGCCCAAACTCCTCGCACGCCTATATTTATGCTAATTTCTCCCGATTTTCCTATTCTTGGACCTTTAACTAATGGGTTATTTATTTATCAAGAAGGTATTTTATATGGAGCTATTCAAGGTTTGCGGTCATCAATCATGCTTTCAATGGGGCTTTTGATTTGCTGGAATTCTGATCCAAGACAGCTGTTAAAAGCTTTGATGGCGTGGCATTTATCACCACAAGTAGCTTTTATGTTGGTAACGGCCTTGCGCTTCTTACCTGTATTGGCAGCAGAAGCAAGTGAAGTAATAACGGCTTTGCGCTTGCGCTCCAATAGCAAAGTCGGAAGGCAGAGCATTTGCCGCCATTTGCCTTATGTAGTTAATCCGCTTTTAGCACGTTGTTTAAGGCGTGCACAAACATTGGCATTGTCAGTAGTTAGCAGGGGGTTCTTCTTAGCGGAAAACAGAAAGAAAGTTGTCTGGCCCATGAAAGAGTTTAGCAGCTGTTTAGTTTTAGCTTTAGTAGTTATGGTTACAGTAGGCAGTAAGTTAGCATATTTGGCCTCCGAACAAGGGTTTTATGTGGGATTTTTAAGATATTTATACGATTGGACGAAACTATATTTATGAAAATTGTTAAGGGCGGAATTGCTTTAGTAGTATTATTTTTTACTTGGTGCTTTTTATTTTGGATTACCGGAGATAGAACACCATGGCAAATTTTTTCACATAAGAATACTGAGGGAGTAGAGGTCTATTTAGGCGATATTCCTATCCAAAATTATGACCGTATGGGTTTTACTAGGGGCGTAGTTCGTTATGTTGCAAAAAATAATTCATGGATTGTGGGCACGGAACGAGGAGAACTTTTTTGTTTTGATGGAAAAGGCAAGCAAGTATGGAAACGTTCTTTAGGTATTGGTAAATTGGTAACCATAGCTCTAAGCAAAAAAGAAGATTTGGTTTATGTTGGTGAGCAAAGCCCAACCGGACAGCTGTTTGCTGTTGATAGCAATACAGGTGACATGGTATGGAAGTATGCTGCAAAAGCTTTGGTAGGGGCAGACCCGGGAAGTCGTTCATATCCCTCAGTTGTACATATTGCCGTGGATAATGAAGATAATGTTTATATTACGGCTTATCGCTACTTATTAAACCAAGATGGTTCCAGAGGCTATAACGGAAAAATTTGTTCCTTTAGTAAGGACGGAGCGGTTAATTGGCAGTTTCCTGAAAAAGAGGTAATGGATACCTGGGTAAATTGGTGTGATGTTTCCAATAGCGCAGGTGAAGTTGTCGTTGCTACGTCAGCCTATGAAACCCCTCTGGGCATGAGGTATCCTAAAACCATGTATTTCCTAAACCTGAAAACCGGAAAATTGAGGCATTCTTTGTCGCTGCCCATTGTAGCACCCTTTGAGAATACTGTTATGAGGGGGAGCCCTAATTATTCCTCTGACGGTAAATATTTGGCAGGTAGTTCCAGTGATGGCAGAGCTTTCTTTTTAAATTCCGGTGGTGAGGTGTTATGGACACGCGAGCTGTCTTTGCCACAACAAGTTGAAGGAGCCTGGCTTAATGCTAGTGGACGTGATGGATTTGTTGTACCAGAGGGAGTTGTATTTACCACAATAAATACTTTTAATCGTGAAAATTGGCAATTGCCTACACCGGTTTTGCATCCAGGTAATAACAGTTTATTCCTTTTTGATTTTGTGGGTAATTTTAAATATAAATATAAAGCAGATGGCACTATGGAAGAAATTGCTTTTGCCAAGGGTATAGTTGCTTGTGCCGTTGGAAGAAATGTGCGAACACATGATTATAAACTCGCTCATGGAGCAATACTTATCAAGCTTTCAGATGGTTCACTTCTTAAACGTTTTCCCACTGAAGGCCCCGTACAAGCTATTGATATTTCACAAGATGGTAAGCATATAGGGGGAATTGAGGCTCCTGCTGTTACGCCGGAAGGTAAAGTTATTGGTGCCTACCGTTTTCATATTTGGCAATACGAGCAAGGAGTGGGCTAGGTAGTAGCGTACTGTGGAACTTCTAGACATCTAGTATAGTAATTTTAATTACAGTGTGTTATAATAATTCCATAATTTCATATTTTAGGCGCTCGCAAGAGCCTAACCGGTAAGTCGGTGCAAGTCCGATACGATCCCGTCACTGTAATAACCTTAGGGTTTAAGTCAGTTGCCGACCTAGAGAGAATTGCTAGAATCCACGAGTGATGGAGTATGCGTAAAATTAAACAGAGTTTAGTTTTGTTCGTCTATTCAGCCTCCGCGGTTCTAGCGGAGGCTTTACTTTTTATTGGGAATAATTATCATATGAAAAATATAACAAATAGGGAAGGGGAAGCCGTGGACGAATTTGAAGTTGTAAATGGGAAAAAATTACGATGTGGTTATACTACAGGCAGTTGCGCAACCGCGGCGGCTAAAGCGGCTACAATAATGCTTTTTACTAATAAGGATGTGGATACTGTTAGTATTAATACGCCTAAAGGCGTAGTGCTGAATTTAGCGGTTTTAGAAATTCGACGCGAACACAGTGCAGTAACATGTGCCATTCGCAAGGATGCCGGTGATGATTATGACGATACTAATGGTGTGCTAGTTTATGCGTGCGTAAAGAAAAAGGCTCAAGCAGGCATTAAAATTTCGGGAGGGGTAGGGGTCGGGCAGGTTACGAAACCAGGGTTATCTTGTGCAGTAGGTGGTCCGGCTATAAACCCTACACCTCAGAAAATGATTATTAATGAAGTGAGCAGTATATGTGAAAAATATCACTATCAGGAAGGGTTAGACGTTATAATTTCTATCCCCGCAGGTGTAGAAATTGCCAAGAAGACTTTTAATCCACGTCTTGGAATTGTTGGTGGCTTATCGATTCTGGGCACAAGTGGTGTTGTAGAGCCTATGAGTGAAACCGCGCTAATAAAAACCATGCAAGTGGAAATGGATGTACAAAAGAGCAGGGGCAATAAACAGCTTTTAGTATTTTTTGGTAATTATGGTGAAGATTACGCTAAAGATATTTTAGGTTTAGACATTGGCGAACATGTCACTTGCAGTAATTTTGTAGGAGAACTTTTGGATTATGCAGCTTACCGCGAGTTTGAAAGTTTATTGCTTATAGGTCATTCAGGAAAATTGGTTAAACTGGCACAAGGAGTTATGAATACGCACTCTAAATATGCAGACTGTCGAACTGAGGCATTAGCGTTAAATGCAATGTTTCTAGGGGCAGATCCTTCGGTGGGCCGTGAAATAGCTGATGCACTTACTACTGATGAAGCCATAAAAATATTGCAGAGAGAAAAACTTTTGGATCCTGTTATGACGAAGATTATGGAACGCATTGACTATTATATGCAACATAGAGTTCATGAAAAAGTAAAGACAGGGGCTATAATGTTTTCCAATGTTTATGGTGTTTTAGGATTAACAAAAGACGCTCAGGAATTAATAAACTTACAAAAAGCAAGGAATGGTAGATAAACCATTCTGAAAGGGGTTAGAAATGGAAGGAACTTTATACAGTGTAGGAATAGGACCGGGAGATCCGGAACTTATGACATTAAAGGCGGTAAGACTTATTGTGGAAGCCGACGTTATTGCTATACCACAAGGGGATAATGATATTTTGACGGCAAAAAATATTGTAAATCAAGTTGTAGATTTATCTGCCAAAGAGCAACTTTTGATTTATATGCCTATGACCAAAGATATGGTGGCTATGGATAAAGCTCATGATGAGGGAGCAGATGCCGTTATAAAATTGCTTAAAGAAGGTAAAAACGTAGTTTTCATTACTTTAGGTGATCCAACAGTTTATGCTACCTGTATCTATGTGCATAAAAGGGTTTTGGCTAAAGGGTATAAAGCTGAACTTATACCTGGTGTACCGTCCTTTTGCGCCGTGGCTGCTAAATTAAATGTAGCTTTGTGCGAACGCTCTGAACCACTAATTATTTTGCCTGGTAGTTACAAACAATCAGCTGCGTTTTTGGATGGACCGGGTAATAAGGTGCTCATGAAATCTGCTAGTCAAATAGCTAAAGTGCGCGATGAGCTAAAAGAAAGAGGACTTATTTCTCACGCGGCTATGATTGAACGCTGTGGCTTGCCGGGGGAAAAGATATATAAGGATTTAAACGAAATTGATGAAAAAAGCAGTTATTTTTCTGTAATCTTAGTAAAAGAAGGGAAGTTTACTTCATGATTTATTTTATTGGTGCAGGGCCTGGGGATGTTGATTTAATTACTGTTAAGGGTAAAAGTTTGTTGGAAAAAGCAGATTTAATAATTTATGCAGGGTCTTTGGTCAATCCTGAATTGTTAAAATATGCAAAAACTGATTGCGTAGTTATGAATAGCGCACATATGACTTTGGAAGAAGTAATTGCAGCGATGGTTCCTGCCGCACAAAGCGGTAAGCTTGTTGTACGTTTGCATACAGGGGATCCCAGCATTTATGGTGCCCATAGGGAGCAAATTGATTTATTGCGCGGATATGGGTTAGAATATGAAGTGGTTCCGGGAGTTAGTTCTTTCTGTGCTGCTGCGGCAGCCTTAAAAGCCGAGTATACTTTACCGAATATAAGCCAATCGGTTATTATAACGCGTATGGAGGGGAGAACCCCTGTTCCTGATAAACAAAAAATTGCAGATTATGCTGCACATAATGCTACTATGGTTATTTTTTTGAGTTCAGGAATGTTAGAAAAATTGTCCAAAGAATTGGTAGCGGGCGGTTATAAAAATAATACTCCGGCTGCCATTGTCTATAAGGCCTCGTGGCCAGACCAAAAAGTTTGTAGGTGTACGGTTGGAACTTTGGCAGAAACTGCTAAGGAAAATGGTATCAGTAACTTGGCATTAATTTGTGTTGGTGAATTTTTGGGCAATGAGTATGATCGTTCAAAATTATATAATCCAACTTTTTCTCATGGTTTCCGTGATGCAACTATATAGAAAGAAGAGAGCAAATGAATGCTAGCGTTTTTTCCTATACTCGCAGGGGAGCACAACTTAGTCTGAAAGTCAAAAATATATTAGATGCCTTTGGCTATAAAACGGAAGTTTATACTTCCGAGAAGTTTGTGCATGTTGATCCCTTATTAAAAAGAAGCGATGGATGTATAAAGTCAGCAGGTGAGGCTTTTACGACTAATAAAGTTATTATTTATATAGGTTCTTGTGGCATTGCTGTTCGGGCTATTGCACCACATGTTGTAAGTAAAACTACTGATCCGGCAGTTATAAGTATTGACGAGGGCGGTAACTTCGTAATTCCACTTTTGGCGGGTCATATTGGTGGTGCTAACAATATTGCCAGAAAATTAGCAAGCGCTATTGGGGCACAGGCAGTTGTTACTACAGCAACAGATATTAATGGCCTTTTTGCCGTAGATGAATGGGCTGCTCGCCATGATTATTACATAGGCAGTATGTTTGCAGCAAAAGAATTTAGTTCTGCATTAGTTGATGGCAAGGAAATTGGGGTAATTAGTAGCTATCCAATAACCGGTAAATTACCTAAGGGCATGTGTTTGAAGGAAAGCGGTGAAATAGGTCTAATACTGGGACAAAACGAGGAAGTTAAACCTTTTAAAACAACTTTGACTTTGTTGCCAAAAGTTTTTGTTTTGGGTATAGGCTGCAGGCGTAATACGCTTTTAACAACAGTGGAAGAGCTCATCTTACCACAACTTGATATTATGAAAATCAGCATACATGCCATTAAAGAAATTTGTTCAGTTGATTTAAAAAAGGATGAACAGGGATTATTGGCTTTTGCCAACAAATACAAATTACCAATACGATTTTTCCCTGCAACAGAGTTAGCACAGCAAAAAGGAATATTTACAGCCTCTGCTTTAGTGCAAAAGGTAGTAGGGGTAGATAATGTTTGTGAACGTTCTGCTGTTGCAGCTTCTCAGGGAAAAATTATTTTACCAAAGACTAGTAAAAATGGCGTTACTATGGCAATAGCACAAATTCCTATAACCATAGATTTTAATAAGATGTGAGGATATATAATTATGAGCAATAAAGTATATGTAGTTGGATTGGGACCTGGCGGAATTGAACAAATGACTACCAGAGCCATAAATGTTTTAAAGCAATGTGATGTTATTGCAGGCTATCATGTTTACATTGATTTAATAAAAGAAGATTTTCCGGGTAAAGAGTTTTTGACTAATGGAATGCGTAAGGAAGTAGATCGTTGCAAATTAGCAGTAGACGAAGCTATAAAGGGCAAGACAGTGGCGATGGTTTCTAGTGGAGATGCAGGTTTATACGGCATGGCAGGGATTATGTACCAAGTAGCGGCCAAATATCCTGAGCTGGAAGTGGAAGTTGTACCTGGCGTGTCAGCAGCCTTTAGTGGTGCTGCGGTTTTAGGTGCACCTCTTATTGCTGATACCTGCTTAATTAGCTTAAGTGATTTATTAACTCCTTGGGAGAAGATTGAAAAACGTTTAGACTGCGCTTCTAAAGGAGATTTTTGTATTGCTCTTTATAATCCTTCTAGTTTTAAGCGTTTTGATTATTTGCAAAAAGCATGCGATATCATGCTAAAAAACCAAGATGCAAAAATTCCGGCAGGTATTGTGCGCAATATTGGACGTGAAGGGCAAAGCTATGAAATAACAACTTTGGGAGAATTGCGCAACAAGGAAGTAGATATGTTTACTACTGTTATTATAGGTAATTCTCAAACTGAAGTTATTAATAATAAATTAGTTACACCACGGGGATACAAATTAAATGAAGATTAAACCTTTGGTCTGGATTATTGCCGGGACCAGTGAAGGACGAAAATTAATAAAATATTTTGTGGATAAAGACGTGGAATTATTGGTTTCGGTAGCAACTGAGTATGGGGCTCAACTTATTGAGCCTCAGGCTAATTTGATTGTAAAACCTGCCCGCATGGATTGTGCAGCTATGGAAGCTTTTATTGTGCTTCATAAGCCTTGTATGGTGATTGATGCTACGCATCCTTTTGCCACAATTGTAACTGCTACAATTAAAAAGGCTTGTGCTGCAACAGGAGTGAAATATTTTCGCCTTTTGCGTTCTGCAGGTGATACTAGCGGGTGTATCGAAGTTAATGATTATGAAGAAGCTGCTGAGTTTTTGAGCCATGTTGACGGTAATATCTTTTTAACAACAGGTAGTAAAACTTTAGAAATCTTTACTCAAATACCTAACTATCAAGAGCGAATAACTTTGCGAATATTACCCATGCTTTCCTCATTAGAAAAAGCAACTAATTTGGGCTATGCGCCATCTAAAATAATTTGTATGCAAGGTCCTTTTAGTACAGAACTTAATGCAATAATGTTTAAAGAAAGCAAAAGCAAATATGTGGTGACTAAAGATTCAGGTGCTGTTGGTGGCTTTCCGGAGAAGAAGGCTGCTGCCATTAATTCAGGGGCTCATTTAGTTGTTATAAAGCGCCAATCTGGCGATAACGGTGGAGATTTCACTGCTTTGCTAACAGAAATAGATAGCATTTTATCTAAGGAGGCAGGACAATGCTAGAAGTATATATTATCGGAATAGGACCGGGTAACCCTGATTTATTAACCAAGGAAGCCAGTTGCGCTATAGCTAAGAGTAATGTGCTAATAGGCGATAAACGAATGTTGTCATTTTATGAAACTTCTGGCAAAATAACACATGCGACTATAAAAACCAGCGAAATTGTAGAAATAATAAGCAAATTAGATCCCATACATGATGTCGTAGGCATTTTAGTTTCCGGTGATGTAGGCTTTTTTAGCTTGACAAAAACCATAGCCGCAAAATTAACAAATTGTAAGATTAAAAGGTGTCCCGGCATCAGTTCTTTAGTTTATTTTGCTCAAGCACTTAATATGTCTTGGGATGATGCTAAAATTATCAGCATGCACGGCAGAAACAGTAACCTTATTTCTGCAGTTTTCCAAAATCATAAAGTCTTTTCCCTTACCGGTGGTGACAATAATGTTGCAGTTTTATGTAAAGAACTATGTGAAAATGATTTAAGTAATGTACAAATATATGTAGGGGAAAATTTGTCTTACCCTGAAGAGAAAATTACCATCGGTACGGCCGCAGAACTTGCTGAAAAAGTTTTTCCGTCCTTGGCCGTTATGATGATTATAAATGATGACCCTAAGCCTTTTGTTCCAAGTGTACATGGCTTGCCTGACGATATGTTTATCCGTACCAAGGTGCCTATGACTAAACAGGAAGTAAGAGCTATTTCAATTTCCAAACTTGCACCTAAACCAACAGATGTTATTTATGATATTGGTGCGGGCACGGGTTCTTGTTCAATAGAATTGGCATTACAAGCTGCTGAAGGTGAAGTTTATGCTTTTGAGCGTAATCTTGAAGCAGTAGAATTAATAGAAAAGAATAAGAAACGTTTTAATTTAAGTAACTTAACTATTGTTGCGGGAGAAGCTGATACTGCTATTAAAGGGGCTCGGGTTCCGGATTGTGTGTTTGTGGGTGGCAGTGGCGGTAATTTAACTTCTATTTTAGACACCCTGTATGCTAAGAACATTAACTTGCGGATAGTTATGAATGCTATTACTCTAGAAACTTTGGCAGAAATAACTACTTATTATAAGTCTAAAACAGATTTTTCCTTGGAAATAGTAAATGTTTTTATCGCCCGTTCTAAAAAATTAGGCTCGTATAATTTAATGATGGCACAAAATCCTATTTATATTATTACGGCAGTTAAAAAAGAGGGATGATCATGTTAGGGAATATTCCGCGTATTATGATTACCGGTTCAAATAGTGGCAGCGGTAAGACTACCATTACTTGTGCAATACTCAAAGCATTAATGAATATAAAATCTATTCCTGCCGCCTTTAAGTCAGGTCCGGATTATATTGATCCCATGTTTCATAGTAAGGTTATAGGGGCTCATTCGCGTAATTTAGATTTGTTCATGTTGGGGAAAGAGACAATTAAATACCTTTTGCTAAAGAACAGCCGTAAGGCAGATATTGCTGTTTTAGAAGGTGCTATGGGATTTTATGATGGTATGGGAAAAACCACTGAGTGTAGTGCATATGAACTGGCAATTGTTACCGGGACGCCCGTTATATTAGTTGTAAATGGCAAAGGGGCTTCACTATCGGCAGCCGCTCTAATTAAAGGCTTTAAGGAATTTCGGGCTGATAGTAATATTCAAGGAGTTATTTTAAATAATATAAATCCAATGAGCTATGTGTATTACAAAGAGGTTATTGAAAAAGAAACCGGCATTAAATTATTAGGTTATATGCCGCCCATGAAAGATTGTGGTTTTGAAAGCAGGCATTTGGGCTTAATCACCGCAGAAGAAATAAGTGATTTGCAAGATATAGTAGATAAATTGGCAGAGCAGGCTGCTAAAAGTATAGATTTGGCCGCTATTTCTGCTTTGGCTAAGGAAGCACCGGTTTTGGAGTATACAACGCAAGAAATCAGGAATATTGCAAAAGTTAAAATAGCCATAGCAAGTGACAAAGCATTTTGTTTTTATTATCAAGATGCTTTGGATTTATTGCAAGAATTGGGTGCGGAATTACTGCCTTTTAGTCCTTTACGTGATAATAAAATGCCACAATGTGATGGTCTTATTTTAGGTGGTGGGTATCCTGAAGTTTATGCTCAAGAACTAGCGGATAATAAAGCAATAATGCAGGACATTAAAACTGCATTGGAAGCTAACATGCCTTGTTTTGCTGAATGTGGTGGATTTATGTATCTTCTGGATAGTTACAAAGAAAATGAAAAACACTATAAGTGGGTAGGTGCCATAACGGGAGAAACTTTTATGACTGAAAGTTTAAAACGTTTTGGCTATATTACTTTAGAAGCACAAAGGGATAATGTTTTAACGCCTGCGGGAGGAAAGATAAATGCCCACGAATTTCATTATTCTGATAGTACTTCTAATGGAACCGGGTTTTTAGCCTGTAAAGCATCCGGTCGTGGGCAATGGTTTTCCTCACATGTTACAGATACAATGTATGCCGGTTACCCTCATATGCATTTATGGGGAAATATAGAATTTGCTAAAAATTTCATTAATGCTTGCGCAAAATATAAGAAAGCCGCAGAGCAAGGAGATAAGAAATGCTGACACTGTTAGCTATTATTTGTGGGTTTGCATTGGATTTTATTTTTGGCGATCCCCATAGTTTGCCTCATCCCATAATATTAATAGGCAATTTGATAGGATTTTTAGAAAAAAAAAGCCGACAGTTTTTTGAAGGTGACGATAGCTTAATGTTATTCAGCGGGTTTGTTTTGGTGCTTATTGTTTTGATTTTGACTTTTGGTATACCCTATATTATTTTATACTTTGCTCAGAAGATTAATCCTTGGCTAGCTTTTATTTTGCAAGTGTTGATGTTTTATCAAATTTTTGCAACTAGGTGCCTCAAGGACGAAAGCATGGAAGTTTACAAGCCGCTGATAGCCGGGGATTTGCCCATGGCTAGAAAAAGGCTTTCTTGGATTGTGGGTAGAGATACAGAAAAATTAACTGAGGAAGAGGTAACAAAGGCCACTGTTGAGACTATTGCGGAAAATACGGCTGACGGTACCATAGCTCCTATGTTATATATGTTTATTGGCGGAGCACCATTAGCTTTTCTATATAAAGGAATAAACACCATGGATTCTATGATCGGGTACAAAAACGAAAAATATTTATATATAGGTCGTTGTGCTGCCAAACTTGATGATGCAGCTAATTTTATACCTTCGCGTCTAGCGGCTGGTTTTATGATAGTTGCTACTTACTTGCTGCATTTAGATTATGCTTTGGCGTGGCGCATATTTAAACGTGACCGTTATAACCACTTGAGTCCTAATTCTGCTCAGACTGAATCCGTGGTTGCAGGTGCATTAGGTGTGCAACTAGGGGGAGGTCATTTTTACTTTAACGAGTTTGTTCCTAAGCAGACAATTGGTGATAATCTTCGTGTAATACTACCTAGAGATATTATTATTACTAACAAAATTTTATATTATACTTCTTTTGTTGCTATTATTGTTTTCGCACTTTGTAGGGTTATATATCTTAAGTTCTAAAGGAATGATAAAATGTATAAATATGTACACGGTGGGGATGTGTATTCCCAAGTTGGCAATTTCATAGATTTTTCTGCTAACGTCAATTTTTGGGGTATGCCTAAAGGAGTAAAAAGGGCAATACGGGCAGCGGCTAGTAATTGCAGTAGATATCCTGATCCTTTTTGCCGAGAATTAACTGCAAAATTAGCCAAACATTGGCAGCTTAAAGACGAAAATATTTTGGCAGGTAATGGGGCGGCTGATCTTTTGTTTAAATTAGCACTTGCACTTCGACCCAAAAACACTTTGCTTTTAGCACCGACGTTTGCTGACTATGAAAAAGCTTTTGCTACAGTTGATTCTAAATTTTTGTATTACAACTTAGAACCAGAAAAGGATTTTGCAGTTCAGGAAGATATTTTGGACAAAATAGTATGTGGAGTAGATTTAGTCGTAATTTGTAATCCCAATAACCCAACAGGCCAATTAACCAAGAAAGAACTGCTGTTGCGTATTTTAGAAAAGGTTAAAGCGATTGGTGCAATACTTTTAGTTGATGAGTGTTTTATGGAATTTGTTTCTCCTGAGGAAGCTTATTCAATGAAGTCTTACTTAAATGAGTATGAAAATTTAATTATTCTCAGGGCATTTACAAAAACTTTTGCCATGGCCGGTGTACGATTAGGATATTTACTTACAGAAAACATGTTGGTAATTGATGCTTGTAGAAAAAACAGTCAGGATTGGAGTGTCTCAACCCTGGCTCAAGCAGCAGGAATTGCGGCCCTGGAAGAAGAAAACTACCTAAAAGCAACTCCAATACGTGTACAAGAAGAACGTACGATTCTTCTTGCTGCTTTGCACAAGTTGGGTATAAAAACTTTTGCTTCTAAGGCCAATTACATCTTTATGCTAGTACCCCATATTGCCAAATTACCTGATAAATTAAAAGCAAAAGGGTTTTTAGTAAGGTCATGTGGGAATTATATAAATCTTGATGAAAGATATGTGCGCATTGCAGTGCGGACAAAAATACAGAATAGAAAGCTTATTAAAGCTATTAAGGAAATAATTGCTAATGAAGTCACTTCTGATAATTATTGATGGGTTAGGCGATGATAAAATATCTGCTTTGGGTAACAAATCGCCTTTTGATTATGCACACCATGTTAATATAGACAATATAGCCGCGAATGGCGTCCGTGGCAGTCTTAGTGTCTGTGAAAGAGATTTTACCCCTGAAAGTCTAAAATGTATTCTGCGGCTTTTAGGCGTAAAATCAGATGACTTTCCGACTAATCGTGCGTATCTGGAACTTTTAGCTGAGCGTAGGGATATTTCCGACCAGCAAATGGTTTTGCGTTGTAATCTTGTTTCAGTGGATAAAACAGGTGAGTTACTTTCTTTTAATGGTGAGGGTCTTACCTTGAAAGCAATGCAAGAAGCAGCGGGTCAATTAGGTGAATTATCAGGGGATATAGATTTTGTACATCTATCAGGTTATCGCAATTTACTTATTGCAGCTAAAAATACAAAATTACTTGGGCAGGTTATTGTAAAACCACCCCATGAAAGTGTTGGAGAAAACATTAATGATTTATTATCAGATTTGAAAGAAGTTTCTCCAAATCTGCAGAATTTTTTAGCAAAAGCTCAAGCTAACTTGAAAAATTTTGCAAAGAATGGCGAACATTATGAATTGTACCCATGGGGAGTTTCGGAAAGGACAACCATGCAATCTTTTTCTCAAAGGCATGGTGGCCTAAAAAGTGCAGTCATTTGTTCGGCGGAGGTTGTTAGGGGTATTGCCACAAGTTTAAATATGGAATGTCCAAAATTGTTACACGCTACAGGAGAAATAGATACTGATTTGCAAGAAAAAGCTGTTGCCACTATAAAAATGTTAAAAACGAATGATTTTGTAATGACACATTTTAACGGTACAGATGAGGCAGCGCATCGCAAAAATTATTGTGAAAAAGCATCCTTTATAACTAAAATAGATAAAGAGTTTTTTCCTGTGTTATTAAAAAACATAGAAGAACCAACCAAGGTGTTTATTTGTGGTGACCATGGAACAAGTTCTTTAACAGGAAAACATTTAGCAAGACCGGTACCCTTTGTTGCCGGTATTATAGCAGGCAGTGGAGTTATAAAGCCTATAGAAAAATATCAAGATATATGGAGCTTTCTTTATGAGAGGGGTAGTAAATAATGGTAAAGGCCTTAATGATTCAGGGAACAATGTCAAATGCAGGTAAAAGTATTGTTACGGCAGGCTTGTGTAGAGTACTTAATCAAGATGGTTATAAAGTAGCACCATTTAAGTCTCAGAACATGGCACTAAATTCATTCATTACTCGTACAGGGGCAGAGATGGGAAGAGCTCAGGTCGTTCAGGCAGAAGCGGCTAATATTGAGCCTAGTGTGCTAATGAATCCGATTTTGCTAAAACCAACCAGCGACGAAGGTTCCCAAGTCATTGTTAATGGGGAAGCTATTGGTACCATGAAAGCAGCAGAATACTATAAGTTTAAAACAAAGCTTATACCTGATATTTTAAAGGCGTATGGCCAGTTATCCGAAAACAAAGATATTATTGTTATTGAAGGAGCAGGGTCTCCTGCCGAAATAAATTTGAAGAGCCAAGATATAGTTAATATGGGAATGGCTAAAATGGCAAAAGCTCCTGTTGTTTTAGTGGCGGACATAGATCGTGGCGGTGTTTTTGCCAGTATATACGGAACGTTAATGCTGCTGGAAGATGACGAACGAGCTATGGTTAAAGGTATCATTATTAATAAATTTCGCGGCGACGTGGAAATTTTAAATCCAGGATTACGTATGATTGAAGATAAAACAGGAATACCGGTTATTGGCGTAATACCTATGATGCAAGTTGATATAGAAGATGAAGACAGCCTGTCAGATCGTCTTAATGCTCCGGCAGAAATAAAGGTCATAGACATAGCGGTAATTCGCATTCCTAAAATGTCCAACTATACGGATTTTAATGTTTTTGAATTGATTCCGGGTGTGTCTGTTCGGTATATTTCTTCTGTAAGCGAGTTAGGGCGGCCTGATATGATTGTAATACCAGGTACAAAAAATACCATCGCTGATTTGTTATGGATGCGGCAAAATGGCATAGAAGCAGAAATAATGAAACAAGCTAGTAATGGTACGGTGGTTTTTGGGGTATGTGGGGGATATCAAATCTTAGGACGCATTCTTTCCGATCCCTTTGGCGTGGAAGCAGGAGGAGATGTGCCCGGAATGAATCTTTTGCCGGTAGAAACTATATTTGCGGAAAAGAAACGTACCATTCAGATACATGGTCATTTTAATAAAGTTGAAGGAATTTTCAAGAATTTAAGCGGGTTACCTTTCTTTGGCTATGAAATCCATTCAGGTGTGACAAATTTAGAGGGAGGAAAAACTTTAAATTTAATGCAGCCTATTAATGAACCCGGTGAACTTGTTCCTGAAGGGGCACAAAATATAATAGGCAAATATAACATTTATGGCAGCTATTGTCATGGGATTTTTGATGGGGATAAGATAGCTCAAACTATTGTGGAAGCACTTTTAACTAAAAAAGGCATGAAGTTGGAAGATGTTAAAGCTTTTAGTTTCGCTGATTATAAAAAACAACAGTATGATATTCTAGCTGACTATATCCGTAATTCTGTTGATATGAAAGAAATTTATAGGATTATTGAAGAAGGTGTTTAAATGAACTTAGGTTTGCTGCATATTTATTGCGGAGATGGTAAAGGCAAAACTACGGCTTGTATTGGGTTGGCTGTTCGTGCAGCGGGTCGTGGTTTTAAAGTGCTTTTTGTACAATTTCTTAAAAGCAGGACAACAGGAGAGCTTAAAAGCTTTGAGCTCTTTGAAAATATAGAAGTTATGCGTGGCAAAGAAACTACTAAGTTTACCTTTCAAATGAATGCTGAGGAAAAACAAGTGGTTTTGCACGAACATGAAGAGCTTTTTTCGTTGGTTTTAGATAAGCTTAATAATGAGAAAATAGACCTGTTGGTCCTTGATGAAGTTATTGGAGCCTGCAATGCACGAGTTTTTAGCATTGAACGTCTTATTGCTTTTTTGCAAGGAAAACCGGCAGGCCTGGAAGTTGTTTTATCAGGTCGTAATCCTGCAAAAGAATTAATTGAACTAGCAGATTATGTTTCTGAAGTAAAAATGATAAAGCATCCATTAAAAAAAGGAATTCCCGCACGTGATGGGATAGAAAGGTAGATAAAATGAAACTACAAAACGTATTGCCTATGGATATTGAAAAAAGAAGTATGGAGATTATTGGCGAGGAATTGGGGCAATTACATCTTGATCCTGAGTTGGAGCCGATTATCAAACGTGTTATACACACATCTGCTGATTTTGACTATGCGCGTAATTTGCTTTTCTCTGATGGAGTAGTAGCAAAAGCCCTTGAAGCCTTAGCAAAGGGCGTTACTATCGTTACTGATACAAATATGGCGTGTGTTGGTATTAACAAACCTGGCTTGAACAGCTTAGGTGGTAAAACTGTATGTTTCATGTCTGATCCTGATGTAGCACTTCGTGCCAAAGAAGCAGGCTCCACCAGAGCAGCTGCATGCATGGAAAAGGCGTGTGCTATCCAAGGACCTCTTATTATTGCGATTGGCAACGCTCCAACTGCATTGGTACGTTTGGATGAATTGGTAAAAGAGGGAAAAATAAATCCGGTTTTAGTTATAGGGGTTCCCGTAGGGTTTGTAAATGTGGTAGAATCTAAAGAGATAATTATGAAAACGGGCATTCCTTATATTGTGGCACGTGGCCGCAAAGGTGGCAGCAACGTGGCTGCTGCGATTTGTAATGCGCTAATTTATAAATTAACTCGTAAATAGTACTTAAAATTTTATTTAGACAAGTATTTTACGGTGATTTAGAATATTTTGGGGAGGTCTGTATGAAAATACGTGGATTTGAAAAAATTAGTAAATATGCAAAAGTAGATTTTCCTATGCCGGAACGTAAGACAAAAGGCTCTGCAGGATATGATATTTGCGTTCCTGAAGATGTAACATTGCCAGTAAATAAACTGGTAATGGTTCCTACAGGTATTAAGGCTTACATGCAAATAAATGAGTATCTTGGAATACATATTCGTTCCAGCATGGCTGTAAAAAAATCCATTAGCTTAGTTAACAACCAAGGTATTGTTGATTCTGATTATTACAATAATGCTGATAATGAAGGGCATATTATGCTTGCACTGGTTAATCACGGTGATGATGCTTTAGTGTTAAAAAAAGGCGAGAGAATTGCTCAAGGTATCTTCTATGAATACCTTACTATTGATGAAGACAATATTGATGACAAGGCTATTCGTAGTGGTGGCTTTGGTAGTACAAAATAATGTAAAAAAATGCTAGCCGTTATTAATGGCTAGCATTTTTTACTCTATTATTCCTCCACCTATAACAATATCACCATCGTAGAAAACAGCAGCTTGCCCGGGAGTTATAGCACGCTGAGATTCATCAAATATAATTTGCATAGTATCTTCGCCAATTTGTTCGGCAACTGCCCATTGTTCAATTTGTCTATAACGAGTTTTAACCTTGAGCCTTAAGGGAAAATCCAGTTTTGGCAGTGCTATAAGGTTTAAGTCATGTGCAATAAGCTTTTTTGTTAAAAGGGAATTTTCATTGCCTACTTTGATAGTATTGTTTATGCTATTTTTTTCACAAACATAACAGTGTTCGCCGGTAGCTAAGCCAAGTTTTTTTCTTTGACCAATCGTATAGTTAATAATTCCATTATGTTTACCAATAATATTGCCGTCTGTGTCAATAAAATTGCCTGGTGGACATTTTTTATTAAGATATCTTTCTATAAAGGCAGCATAATTTCCATCAGGTACAAAACAAATATCTTGACTATCGTGTTTTTGAGCATTAGCAAAACCATATTCAGAGGCGATTTCTCTTACTTGAGATTTCCGCAAATCTCCAAGAGGAAAAAGAGTATGGGCTAATTGATCTTGCGTTAAATTATAGAGAACATAACTTTGATCTTTGGTGCTATCTATTCCTTTTTTTAATAAGTAGCGGCTACCTGCATGTTCTATGCGGGCGTAGTGTCCGGTTGCAACATACTCAAAATTTATTTCTTTGGCACGTTTTAGCAAAGCATCAAACTTTATATAGCGATTACAGTCAATACAGGGGTTAGGAGTATTCCCTGTACAATAGCCCTGGACAAAGCGATTAATTACATTTTCATGAAATTTGTTTATAAAATTAAAGACATAGTAGGGGATACCTAATTTATAGGCAGCTTTTCTGGCATCTTCCACATCTTTTAATGAGCAACAAGTATGCGTATTGCTAAGCCCAATGTCTTTATTATCATAGAGTCGAAGTGTAGTGCCTATGATTTCATAGTTTTTTTGTTGCATTATTAAGGCGGCAACGGAACTGTCAACGCCGCCGCTCATGGCAATTATCGCTTTTTTATTCATATATTCTCCCTTGAGTTTTATTATTTTTATCTTTCTGAATAAATACATTATTCCTATATAATTAATATGATTATAACGTAAAAATAGGGGATGTCAAGAAAATTATATAATTTACAAATAAAAAATAGTTTACAAAAATTTTAAAAAATATTGACAAACTGTAATTACATGTTTATACTTAATAACAATATAGATGATAGAGGAGCGGAAAGCATTAGTACTTCGTCGAGAATGGTATCTAGGACGCGAAGGAAAGGGTTACCGCCGAAGTTTAGCAACAGCCATGTTGCCTAAGCTGGTTCGTTAGTGAATAATTAACGAACTGTCGCCAATTATTTGGTGGAGAGCTATCTCAACAAGTTTATTTTTATTTACCAGTGTTGGTATATAAAATACAAGCCATTGAGAACTCTCTTTGGCTTGTATTTTTTTTAGTTTAGAAAGGGTGTTGAAAATGGTAAAGGTATTAGTAAATGGAGCTTTGGGAAGAATGGGCAGCGAAGTGGTTCGCACAGTCTTAAATGAGAAGGATATGGTTTTAGTTGGTTGTGTTGATATACACGGAGCAGGAAAAACTGTAGAGGGTCAATTGGTAGAGGAAGAGCTTAAAACCGCTTTAGATAAATATAAACCTGACGTTGTAGTAGATTTCACTAGACCTGACGTGGTAATGAATAATTTACGAGTCATTTTAAGTAGTGGTGTCAACGCTGTTGTTGGTACCACAGGCTTTACAAAAGAAGATTTGGCTGAACTTGACGCACTGGCAACTACAAATAAAGTGGGAATATTAGTGGCTCCGAACTTCGCAATGGGAGCAATTTTAATGATGAAAATAGCTTGTGAAGTAGCAAAATATTTCCCGCAAGTGGAAATTATTGAGATGCATCATGACAAAAAACTTGATGCTCCATCAGGTACAGCAGTTTTAACCGCACAAAAATTAGCAGAAGCTCGTGGTGGTTATGTCGCTCAGGGACATCCTGAAGAAGTTGAAAAACTTCCGGGCGCACGTGGAAATGACTATGAAGGCATGAGAATTCACAGTGTTCGTTTACCAGGGTTTGTTGCTTCTCAAGAGATTATTTTTGGTAGTGCAGGAGAGACCTTGAAAATTCGCAATGATACTATAAACCGTGAATGTTATATGCCGGGAGTTATGCTTGGCTGTCGTAGTATGGTGCAAAAAACCGGGTTGGTATATGGATTAGATAAATTACTCTAAAATTAATTTTAGGAGGAGATAGAGATGAGACAATACAATTTAGCAATCTTAGGAGCAACAGGTGCTGTAGGACAAGAATTCATCAAGTTATTAAATGAGAGAGATTTTCCTTTTGCGGAGTTAAGACTTTTGGCATCGGCCAAAAGTGTTGGACGAGAGTATGAAGTAAAAGGAAAAATGTATCCTGTACAAGAAGCAACAAAAGATTCTTTTAATGGAATTGATATAGCTCTTTTCGCCGGTGGGGCCATTAGTAAAGAGTTTGCACCTATTGCTGTTAAAGCAGGAGCAGTAGTTATTGATAATTCCAGCACTTTCCGTATGGATCCTGAAGTGCCTCTGGTTGTACCGGAAGTAAATCCGGAGGCTATTTTAAAGCATAAGGGTATTATTGCTAATCCAAATTGTTCCACAATTATCATGGTAATGGCTTTGAAACCAATATATGATTTATCTAAAATTAAAAGAATTATTGTTTCTACTTATCAAGCGGCTTCAGGAGCAGGTAAAGATGGTCTTGATGAATTAACTGATCAAATAAAGGCGGTTGCAGCAGGAAAAGAAATGCAAGCTAATATTTTTCCTAGTGCAAGTCAACCAAAACATTATCCTCTTGCATTAAATCTAATTCCTCAGATTGATGTTTTCTTAGATAATCTTTACACCAAGGAAGAAATGAAAATGGTTAATGAGACTAAGAAAATATTTAATGATTATGATATGAGGATTACTGCAACTACGGTTAGAGTGCCTGTTTATCGTAGTCATAGTGAATCTGTTAACATTGAATTAGAAGATGAATTGGATTTAGGGTTAATGGCTGATGCATTACGTGCTTTCCCCGGAGTTACATTACAGGATAATCCCAGTGAGCAAATTTATCCCATGCCTCTTTATACGTCTAATGAGAACGATGTTTATGTAGGTCGGCTGCGTAAAGATGAATCTGCTCCTAAGAGTTATAATCTATGGTGTGTTGGTGATCAAATCCGTAAGGGTGCGGCACTTAATACCTTGCAAATTGCTGAAACAATGATTAAAAATGGCTGGTTATAAGGTGGAAAAAAAGATGAAAATTATAGTACAAAAATTTGGTGGAACTTCCGTAGCAACGGCTGAAGCAAGAGAAGCAGTTAAAAATAAAGTACAGTGCGCTATGACAAAAGGGTACTCACCTGTAGTAGTAGTATCTGCTATGGGGAGGAAAGGTGATCCATATGCAACTGACACCTTGATTGGTGTGCTCAAAGCAGCTAATATTTCTGTAAATAACCGTGAGATGGACGTTATGATGTGTTGTGGTGAATTGATTTCTTCAGCTGTTATGACGGCTACTTTGCAAGCTGCAGGTATTAATGCTATGGCTTTGACCGGAGGTCAAGCGGGAATAATTACTGATTCACAGTTCGGTGCAGCTAAAATTAAAAATATTGATACCTGCGAGTTAATGAACCTTTTAGAAGCCGGCGTTGTTCCGGTGGTTTGTGGGTTCCAAGGTATGACAGAAAATCACGGAAAATTTACTACATTAGGCCGCGGTGGTAGTGACACTTCTGCTGCTGCGTTGGGAGTTGCATTGAATGCCGATTTAGTGGAAATATATACTGATGTTGAAGGCATTATGACTGCTGATCCTCGTATTGTTAAAGATGCTAATATTTTACAACAAATTTCTTATGATGAAATTTGTCAAATGGCACACCAAGGGGCAAAGGTTATTCATCCCCGTGCTGTGGAGATTGCCATGCAGAAAAACATACCTTTAGTAGTAAAGTCTACTTTTTCTGAGGCTCCAGGAACTTTAATCGGCGCTAATTGTTGTTCTAAGATTTGTGGCGAAATTGCTATTAATGAACGCATAGCAAGCGGTGTTACGTATTTAACAGATTTGGTACAATTCCGTGTTAAATTGGATAATAACGATTTAACCAGCGGACAGAGATTATTCGATGAATTGGCTACAGGCGGAGTTAGCGTAGGATGCTTGAATTTGCAGCCCGAATTAAGTATGTTCGCCGTTTACACACCGGATAAGGATAAAACGGAAAACATTTTAAAAAGGTTATCTTATGAGTACACTCTTACTGCTCACTGCGGTAAAGTTTCAGTGGTTGGGGCAGGTATGAGAGGCGTTACGGGAGTAATGGCAACTTTTGTTACTGCTTTATCCAAGAAAAATATGGCAATTTTACAAACAGTTGATTCAGATACAACAATTTCTGCTATAATTGAGGAGAAACATGTTAATGACGCAGTACAAGCCTTGCACGCTGCGTTTAAACTTTAAGAGGAGTGCGATGATGATGCAAAACCCGTATTTTGGCAGGCTGTTAACAGCCATGGTAACGCCGTTTAAAGAAGATGGTAGTGTCAATTATAGTGAAGCTGCTGACTTTGCAGAATGGCTTTTGGCTAATGGGTCAGATGGGTTAGTTGTTGCCGGTACAACCGGTGAAGCACCTACTATGACTTTTGAAGAAAAAAAAGAACTATTTACTACAATCATAAACCGCATTGCCGGAAAAGCTCCAATTGTTGTTGGAACGGGTTCTAATGACACAAATGCAACTATTCGAGTCACAAAAATGGCAGAAGAAGTAGGGGCAGATGGAGTTCTTGTTGTGGGGCCTTATTATAATAAACCTACTCAGGAAGGTTTCTATCAACATTTTAAAGCTGTTGCAGCTGCGACAAAGCTACCGGTAGTTATTTATAACGTACCAAGCCGTACAGGTACGAACATTTTGCCTTCAACAGTAGCGCGTTTAGCTAGAGAGTGTAAGAATATTGTGGCTATAAAAGAAGCGGCAGGTAATGTTTCTCAAGTGGCAGAGCTGTATTCTGTGGTTCCTAGTGACTTTACTATTTATAGTGGTGATGATTTGTTAATTCTTCCCTTTATGTCTGTGGGCGCTACCGGTCTCATTAGCGTTTTGAGCAACGTGGGCGGTGAGTTGTTACAAGAGTTGATGAAAGCTTATGAAAAAGGTGAAGTAAAAGCAGCCATGGAGCTTAACAGGAAAATGCTGCCACAAGCACAAGCTATGTTTATTGTGAGCAATCCGATTCCAATTAAAGAAGCGGTTACTATGTTAACGCCATTTAATGCCGGACCCTTCCGTTTACCACTTTGCAACCTTACTGAAGAAGAAAGAATAAAAGTAACAAAAGCATTAAAAGATAGTGGTTTAATGGAATAGATTATAGTTAAAAAATACCTTCCATCATATTGATGGAAGGTATTTTTGACGTTATTGTCGAATATCCAATAATAAGAAAAATGGAGGCAGATACAGTGAAAATGGAGATTGCGCAGTTGAAGGATTTGTCAGATTGTAATGTTGTAATATATTTTTTGGGAAAAGATGATATTACAAAGTTGGGAGTTAGGGAACAGAGAGGCTTTTTGGAAAAACTTTATAGACAAAAGGAAAAATTATGTGCGGAACAGGAAATAACCACAGGATTTATAGATTTTCAGGGAAATTTAGTAAAGGTTATTGTGTGTGGCTTAGGGGAAACCGCCAGTTTTTCAGCTAATATTTTACGTAAAGCTGCAGGTAACGCAGTACGTTATATTGATAATACCATAAATAATAGAGTTGCTGTTGTGGCACCAATGGTTAGTAATAATGAAACCTTGGGCGCAATGGTTGAGGGCTTGATGTTAGGTGCGTATAAGTTCACAGAATGCAAGAGTGAAAAAACCGCAAAAAACAGATTGGAATATATTTTCACGGTTAAAGTTAATGATGGAGAAAAAATTATTGCAGAAGCAGCTTTATTAGCTGAAAATATTTGCTGGGTGCGAGATTTAGTTAATAGGCCGGCTAATATTGTTAATCCTTCTGTTATGGCTGACGCGGCACAAAAAATAGCAAAGGATTTAAATATTGAATGTGAAATTTTAGGCAAAAAAGATCTGGTAAAAAAGGGTATGGGTGCAATTTTAGCAGTTGGACAGGGGTCAATTCACGAGCCCAAGCTCATAACTTTAAAGTATAGTGGTGCTGGTGCTGGAAGCCCTTACACTGCGTATGTAGGCAAGGGAATTACATTTGACAGCGGTGGCATATCTTTGAAGCCGGCAGCTGATATGGGTGAGATGAAAGATGATATGACAGGTGCTGCGGTTGTTTTGGGCGCGATTAAAACTATTGCTGAATTAAAGCTGCCCGTTAATATTATGGCTGTGGCTTCTTGCGCAGAAAACATGCCCTCAGGTTCGGCAATACGCCCAGGGGATGTAGTAGTATCTGCTAGTGGAAAAACTATTGAGATTGTAAATACTGATGCAGAAGGTCGTATGGTTTTAGCGGATGCTGTTTGGTATGCCTGTCAGCAGGGGGCTGCTAAGGTAATCGACATTGCAACTTTGACGGGCGCTTGCATCATTGCTTTAGGCAATGTAACCGCCAGCATTGTTGGGAATGACGATATGCTTTGTTCCGATATTATTGCTGCAGGGAAAAAAGCAGGAGAAAGTTATTGGCAGCTACCTTCTTTACCTGAACTGAAAGAAAGATTAAAAGGTGATACAGGCGATCTTCTTAATTGTGCCGGTCGTCCGGGGGATGCCATAACAGGAGGTTTGTTTATTGGTGAATTTATAACAAATAATATTCCTTGGGCGCATTTGGATATTGGTGGGACGGCAACTATGCAAAAAACTGATGGCTTCTGGATTAAAGGAGCTACAGGCATGGGTGTGGCAACTTTGGTGGCACTAGCTAGGGAGAATAAATAATGTTAGCAGACTTACATATTCATACAACTGCTTCCGATGGAGTTTATACACCTGAAGATATAGTGAAAATGGCAGAAACAGCACAATTGAAGGCCTTTGCTATTACTGACCATGATAATATTGAAGGATACATTCAAGCAAAAAAATATATCGACGGTAAAAAGTATAAGAGTAAACTTGTTTGTGGTGTAGAAATAGACACTTATTTTGAAAACAAAGATGTTCACATTTTAGGCTATCATGTTAATCCCTATTTCAAGGAACTTGATGAGGCGATGAAATGGATACGTAACGGCAGAGTTGGACGTATAAAAAATATGCTTGCAAAATTAAATGCTTTAGGATATAAAATTGGGCAGGCGGAAGTAGTTGCTGAGGCAAAACTAAGCAAAAGTATTGGTAGACCTCATATTGCTCGCGTAATGGTAGCAAAAGGATATTTTAAAACTGAGCAAGAAGTTTTCGATACGCTTATTGCTCGTGGTAAGCCATGTTTTTGTCAACAAGAAAAATTGCCTCCACAAGATGTTGTTAACCTTATTCATGAATCAGGTGGCATTGCTTGTTTAGCACATCCTTCTGAATTGCATAATTTAGACTTAGTAGAAAGAGTAATTAAAGCATGCAATTTCAATGGCATTGAAGTTTGGCATCCCTCAGCTGTCTGTAATAATGAAGTCACTCAGTGGTTTAATTTATCCGAAAAACTTAATTTACTTACTAGTGGCGGGTCTGATTTTCATGGTAATCCGGACCGCTATCCTGTGGGATTAGGAGAATTTAAAGTACTATATAATAATATAAAAAATGTGGTAGAATGGAAGTAGTAGAGAGGTTATTGATTTGAGTACTCTTCTCAATGAAACTTAAAAAAGGTGGTATATTTTGTTTTTTGATGTAGTGAATTATAATACTTTATTCCGGAGGAGAAAACACCATGCGCGTAGTTGCATTTGTAGGTCCTAGCGGGACAGGAAAAAGTTATAGAGCTTTGACTGTAGCGCATGATTACGGAAGTGAAGCTATTATTGATGATGGTCTTTTAATAAAAGGCACAAAGATCTTGGCTGGGAGTTCTGCGAAAAGCGAACAAAATAAAGTTCAGGCAGTAAAACGTGCCATATTTATGGATAAAGAGCATCAAAATTCCGTAAAAATGGCTTTGCGAAAAAGTGGAGTAAAAAACTTGCTGATTATTGGAACTTCTGATAAAATGGCAGATAAGATTTGTGAACGTTTGGAGTTGCCAGCACCGGCAGAATATGTTAGAATTCAAGACGTTGCAAGTAAACACGAAATGACTAAGGCAAGGGAAATGCGGATAAAAGAGGGAAAGCACATCGTACCGGTACCAACTATAGAGTTGAAGCCGCATTTGACCGGTGTTTTAATTGATTTGCCGCACAGAATTTTTGGTCGTAAACAAAAAAAACGCGCACAAGATGAAAAGTCTATAGTGCGACCTAATTTTAGTTATTATGGAAGGCTTACAGTTTCTGATTATGTTGTAATAGACATAGTTAAGATTATCATGCAAAAGCAGCCTGCCGTGGATAAAATTTCTGATATACGTGTGCGAAGACCATCGGACGCCAATAAAGGTATGACAATATATTTGGAATTGGTCTTGTTTTATGGTTCTAATATTTTTAACGTAGTTAAAGTTATTCAAAATAAAATTAAAGATAAAGTCGAAATTATGACTGCTATGCCGGTACGAGAAGTAAATGTTTCCATAAGAAGCTTATCAGTAAAAACGAGAGGGGAAAAGTCATGACATCCGCCAATAAACATGAATTAGTATTATTTTCAGGTTATGCAAAATTGCCTGAGGGTATAACCGCAACGGAGTTATACAAGGTTATTGGGTTAATAGTTGTTATTGACATAGAGACTGGGATAATTAAGCAAGCAGATTGCACATTAGCCACAGAATTAGCTTGCAAACAGGTTTCGTCGGTATTAATTGGGCACAATATTTCTAACGGTGTTGAAGAATTGCAGAGGGACATGGATCGTAAATATCAAGGAAGTGCTAAAAAAGCCATCTCTACGGCAATTCGTATTATTTACGATAAATATCGTAGTTACAAACTTGAAGAAGAGCAAGAATAAAGAAGAGTGGGGGCTGTAACGAAATAAGGTAATTCCTTTTAAAAAGTCACAGTTCCCTTCAGGCAAGTCTATGAAAGGAGCCCGACGAATGCTCGTTAAGAGCAATTGCCGGGCTCCTTTCTATTTCAGGGCGAATCTAATACACTTACCTGTTTGCTTAAATTAATTCTTCTTCAGCAGGCTTCTTTAACTGCAAATAGTCTTGTCCCAAGCCTTCCAGACTGAATCCTGTTATGCAGTTTCCTCATATTAAATCCAAAGGCAAGCATAAGTAGTTCTTTGTAGACATTTTCTTTTCCCCGCCTTAGAATTCTCTTGTATTTAAAATCTTCTTTCATAACCCCAAAGCTTCCTTCTACTTGTATGGAACGGTTAATTCTCAATAGTATACCTTTAGGGCTTGAAAATAACTGCA